>JACCDH010854301.1_pt1 | contig 17029 bp, 13 predicted proteins | sample 7442481 | NCBI WGS metagenome assembly JACCDH01 (sample SAMN15323433, study PRJNA562643) | freshwater metagenome | isolation source: river surface water | place: USA:Blue River Watershed | collected 2017-08-15
GCGGCATCCCCATCCAGCGCGATGATCGGCTCATCATGGATCCGCCACATCAGGCGCAGCTGATCTTCGGTCACCGCCGTGCCAAGCGGCGCGACGGCTGCGGAAAAACCTGCCTCGCTCAGCGCGATGACGTCCATGTAGCCTTCGGCCACGATCAGGGGCTTGCCCTTGCCCGCCGCTTCGCGCGCGGGGGCGTGGTTGTAAAGGTTGCGCCCCTTGTCGAAGATCTCGGTTTCCGGGCCGTTGAGGTATTTGGCGCGGGCGTTGGGATCCATGGCGCGGCCCCCCAGCGAAATCGCCCGGCCCCGGCCATCGCGGATGGGAAAGATGATGCGGCCGCGGAAACGGTCATAGGGCGCACCCCCATCGTCGGGCTTGGCGCAGACGCCAGCGGCAACGATCAGGTCAGCCGCAAAGCCCTTTTGGCTCAGCGCCGCGAAAAGCGCCTGACGCTGGTCGGGGGCAAAGCCGATGTCCCAGCGGTCTTGCGCGGCCTCTGAAAGCCCGCGCTTGGTCAGGTAGGCCCGAGCCTCGGCCGCCGCCGAGGTTTTCAATTGCAGGCGGAACCATTTGACCGCCTCTTCCATCACCGCAATCAATTGCGTGCGCCGATCGGCCACCTGGGCCGCGCGCGGATCGCGTTCAGGCATCGGCATGCCCGCCTCGCGCGCCAGCACCTCCACTGCCTCCATGAAGCCGAGGTTTTCGGTTTCCTTGATGAAGGTCAGCGCATCGCCCTTGGCGTGGCAGCCAAAGCAATAGTAATAACCCTTGCGGTCATCCACATGAAAAGACGCGGATTTTTCCTGATGGAACGGGCAAGGCGCCCACATGTCGCCCTTGCCCTGATTGGACTTGCGCATGTCCCAAGTGACCTTGCGGCCGACCACAGAGGACAGCGAGACGCGCGTGCGCAGTTCGTCAAGGAAACCGGGTGGCAGGGACATGAGGGCTATATGGGGCCTTGAGAGCTGATTCCGCAACTCCTCGGGCGCCTGCGGCTTCTCGTCGTGAGGTGACGGGGCGACGAAGTCGACGACGCGTTAGAGCGTTGTGCGTTTACTTTGGATCAGAATTCTAAGCAATTTCGTTCGAATTCTGATGCTTACCACTTCACCGAAAACGCAAAACGCTTTAGCCGAGAAGGTCGCGGGCGAGCTGATGAAAGATCGCGACACCGGGCGCGATCAGCGCATCGGGGAAGTCGTAATCGGGATTGTGCAGCGCCGGGCCGGGACCTGCGCCCAGAAAGAGCATGGCCGACCGGGTGCCGGGCTGGCCGAAGCGGCCGAAATCCTCGGAGGCCCGCATCGGCAGGTCGCTCTCGTCATGGGGGATTTGCAAGGTGTCGAGGGCGCGGGCGAAGCAAAGGGTGGCTTCGGGGTCATTCACCGAGGCCGCGAAGTCGTCATGGGTTTCAAAGGTGACGGGCAGGCCCTGCGCGGCGGCAATCTCCATCGCCTCGCCCTTCAACGCGGCCATGTCGGCATCGGCAACGGCGCGCAAGGTCAGCCAAAGCTCGGCCTGCCCCGGCGCGATGCCGAAGGCGGGCTCTCCGAGCCTTGCATGGGTCACCGTGACCAGCCGGTAGCCGGGCCGCAGGGGGCCGGGTGGAGCAAGATGGGTGAAGGTTTCGATGAGCTTGGCCAAGGCGAGCGCGGGAGAGGTTCCGGCCTCGGGTTGGCTCGCGTGGGCGGTCTTGCCGTGCAGGGTGATTTTCAGGCCTTGGGAGGCGCAGTTCACGGTGCCGGATTTCAGCAAGCCCGTGCCAAAAGCCAGCCCCGGCAAGTTGTGAATGGCAAAGGCCCAATCGGGCTTGATGGCCGCATAGGCCGGATCGGCGGTGACGGCGGCGGCGCCTGATCCGTCCTCCTCGGCGGGCTGGAACATCAGGACCACCCTGCCCTTTTGCGGTCTTTGGCGCGAGCTCAGACGGCCAAGGCCCAGAAGGAGCGCCATATGGCCGTCATGGCCGCAAAGGTGGCCCTTGCCGGGAACGGTCGAGCGGTGAGCGGCGGCGGACAGTTCCGCAATCGGCAGGGCGTCAAGTTCGGCGCGAAACATCACCGTGGGGCCGGGTTGGCCACTGTCGAACACCGCCGCCACACCATGACCGCCAAGGCCGGTCATCAGCCCATCGGGTGACAAGGGCCGCAAAGCGGCCACCACCCGCGCCGCCGTTTCCGCCTCTTGACCGCTCAACTCGGGGTGGCGATGCAGCAGGCGGCGCCAGTCGGTCAACTCGGCGATGTCTTGCGGGCCAAGCATCAGCCGCGGGCGGCGACAGTGCGCAGGGCGATTTCCAGCTCGTGCCATGCGGTGCGCGCCATGGAGCGGAAGGTAAGGACAAGGAAGCCCTCCGCGTTTTCACGCAGCAGGATCGCCGACATGTGGCCCAAGGGCGCGCGCACTGCGCGCCCCACCGGAAAGGCCGTCAGACGCAGGTCCATGGGCACATGGCGCATCAGCACGTCATGGGCCTTGGCACCTGTCAGCCGCAGCGCCGACCAGCCGCCGGATTGGTCAGTGACCGCGGCAGCCGACCCCAAGTCGGGGGCTTCAACACCGATCAGAAAGGCCTGTTCGCGGCCCGTCCAGACCAGCATCGCGCCGTCCTTTTGCGTCAGGCTGTTCGGGGCGGGAAAGGCAAGTCCCAAGGATTTCAGGGCCTTGTCGACCGCCTTTTGCTGACCCGGAAACAGCGCAATCGAGGTGATGGGCCCCAGATCGACCGGGGTCAGGGTGCAGCTGCCATGGGTCAGGGCATCATGGCCCAGCGCGGGTTTTGCGATGAGTTCAGGCACGCAACTTCTCCCCCTCTTTGTCGTGGAACACCGGATCGCAGACCTCGGCCAGAAGATCGAGCCCGCGCAGGTGATCGACGATGCGGATCTTTTCGCCATGCCGAGCGCGGCCATTTTTCAGGAAAGCCAGCGCAAGGCAGGCCCCCATCAGGTCGGAATGGGCGAAAGAGGTGATATAGCCTTGGCTTTCCTCGCGCCCGACCTTGTCACCTTGGGTGAAAAGATGCGCCCCCGAACAGGGCGGCGTGCCAAGCGCGATCTTCAGGCCTACCAGTTGCTGCCGTTCAGGCCCCACCAGGCCGGGACGCGCCGCCATGGCCTTGCCGATGCAGTCCTTCTTCGGGCTGACCATCTTTTCCATGCCGATGTCAAAGGCCGTGGTGCGGCCATGAATCTCGGCATGGGTGATAAAGCCCTTCTCGACGCGAAGGACGTTCAGCGCCTCCATTCCGTATGGCCCGCCGCCCATGGTTTCGGCCTTGGCCACAAGATCGCGGAACAGGCTTTCGCCAAAGCGGGTGGGCACGGCGATTTCATAGCCCTCTTCCCCCGAAAACGAGATGCGGAACAGCCGCGCCTTGACCCCGCCAACCGTGACCTCGCCGCAGGCCATGAAGGGGAAATCCGCAACAGGCTGATCGAGAACAGCGTTCAGGAGGGCGCGAGATTTCGGCCCCGCGACGGCAAACTGCGCCCAGGATTCGGTGACCGAGATGAACCGCAGATCCCAGTCGGCACAATGCGCCTGATGGATGAAGTCCAGATGACGCATCACCAGACCGGCGGCGGCCGTGGTGGTGGTCATCAGGAAATGGGTCTCCGCCAGACGCGCGGTGGTGCCATCATCCAGCACGAAACCATCTTCGCGCAGCATCAGTCCATAGCGCACCCGGCCGACAGGCAAGGTGCTGAAGGTGTTGGTATAAACCAGATCCAGGAACCGCGCGGCGTCGCGGCCCTGAATGTCGATCTTGCCCAGTGTCGAGACATCGGCCACGCCCACGGCGCTGCGCACCATGCCCACCTCACGGTTGCAGGCTTCTTGCCATGTGGTCTCGCCGGGCTTGGGGAAATAGCTTGGCCGATACCACAGACCCGCCTCGATCATCGGCGCGCCGCGGTCGCGGCTGGCCTGATCGGATGTCATGAATCGCTGCGGGGCAAAGCCTGCGCCGCGCCCGCCTGCCCCCATTGCGGCAATCGACACCGGCGTATAGGGCGGGCGGAAAGTGGTGGTGCCGGTCTGCGGAATGCCGCGCCCGGTGGCATCGGCCAGAGCCGCAAGGGCTGCGACGTTTGAATTCTTGCCCTGATCGGGTGCCATGCCCTGCGTGGTATAGCGCTTCATATGCTCAACCGAAGCATAGCCTTCTTGCGCCGACTGCCGGACATCCTTCGTCGTCACGTCATTGGCAAAGTCAAGCCAGGCGCGGCCCTTGCCCTCCACCGCCCATAGCGGTTCGATCGCATAGGGCAGACCCTCGGCCTTGGGCAGGCTGGCCTTGGCGGCCTTCAACCCCAGAGAGGTCAGCGCGGCTTGCGCAGCCTCTTGACCGGCCGCAAGGCACCCATGGGTGGTAAAGACGCCATTGGCCGCCCCCGCAGCCGTCAGGCCCGGCACCGCACCCTCGGCCGGAACAAAGGCGGCGATCTCGTCATTCCAGCGCGGACGCCCGTTCATGTGGCAGGTCAGGTGCAGCGTGGGATTCCAACCGCCCGACATGGCCAGAAGATCGGTCTCCAGCTTGAACTCACCGCCCGCGTGAAGCCCCTCGATCCGGGTCAGACCATGGCGACCCGACGTCGTGGTAACGCGCGCGCCCAGATAGACCGGGCAATCCTCGACGGCGCTTGCAGTGCTGCGGCTGTCAAGAATGGCCGCCACCTGCACCCCTGCGGCCATAAGAGCGCGGGCCGTGGCGCGGGCGCCGTCATTATTGGCAAAAAGCGCCACGCGCTGGCCCGGAACCACGCCATAGCGGTTGAGATAGGTCTCCACCGCGCTGGCCATCATGATGCCCGGGCGGTCGTTCATCGGAAAGGCAATGGGCCGCTCCAGCGCGCCTGCGGCAAGGATCGTGCGCCGCGCCGTGATGCGCCAGAAACACTCGCGCGGCACATCCGGGCGGGCGGGTTTATGCAGAGCCACCCGTTCCAGCGCGCCAAAGACGCCATCATCATAAGCCCCGGTGACGGTGGTGCGACGCAGGATGCGAACATTGGGCAGGGCCGCAAGCTCGGCCTCGGCGGCGGCCACCCAATCAAGACCCGGCGCGCCGTCGATGGTCTCGCCATTGGCCAGAAGCCGCCCGCCCAGACGGCTGTCCTCATCGGCCAGAAGGACATCGGCCCCGGCACGGGCGGCGGTCAGGGCCGCCATCAGGCCGGTCGCCCCCCCACCAATGACCAACAGATCGCAGAAGGCAAAGGCCTTTTCGTAATGCCCCTCGTCATGGCGACCCGACAGGCTGCCAAGACCCGCCGCGCGGCGGATGGCCGGTTCATAAAGCCGCTCCCAGAAGGCGCGCGGCCACATGAAGGTCTTGTAATAGAAACCCGCCGAGAAGAAGGGGGCGAGAAGGTCATTCACCGCCAGCAGGTCAAAGCGCAAGCTGCCCATGCGGTTCTGGCTGCGGGTGGTCAGACCCTCGAACACCTCCTGCATGGTGGCGCGGACGTTCGGGGTCTGGTTGGCGGCGCCGATCACTTCGATCATTGCGTTCGGCTCTTCCGAACCTGCCGTCAACACCCCGCGCGGGCGATGATACTTGAAACTGCGCCCGACCACCTTGACGCCGTTGGCCAAAAGCGCCGAGGCGACGGTGTCGCCCTTGAACCCCTGATAGGGTTTGCCATCAAAGGTAAAGCTGACGGGTTTTGTGCGGTCGACCAGACCCTTGCCGGCAATCCTCATTTCGCACCGCCCTTCAGATCGGCCACCAGTTCGGCACCGTAGATTTCGTGGCTGACGGTGTTGCGATGCACCCGCAGCCACTGGGCGCAACCGGCCTCGTGATACCACAGGTCATGCGTCCTGCCCGCCGGGTTGTCGCGCAAATGCAGATGGTCATCCCATGCCTCGATCGGGGCATCGGGGCCGGGGCGGCGCAGATAATCGTCCGAGCCGTAATAGTAAAACTCGCGCCGGTCGCGCAGGCCGCAAAGGGGACATGGGATTCGCATCGGTCAAGCTCCTGAAACGGCGAAGAAAAGGGGCGCTGCCCCTCGGCGCTTGCGCGCCTCACCCCGGGGTATTTCTGCCAAGATGAACGGGCCTTCAGGGTTCATCTTGGCCCAAATACCCCCGCCGGAGGCATGCAACAGTTCCCTTGGGCGCCGGGGTTCAGGATGGCGCCCTCCCCTCCCCCTCGCGGGGAGGGGCTGGGGGTGGGGGGAATTGAGGGCAAGGGGAAGCATCATGTCAGTGCAGGTTGTGCTGGCTGCCGGTGCCTTCCTCATCGAGGATCTGGCCCGCGCGGAAGCGGTCAAGGCGGAAGCGGCGGGCGACCTCGTGCGGCGCGCCCGTTGCCATCAGATGGGCCATGCACCAGCCCGAGGCGGGAACCGCCTTGAACCCGCCGTAGTTCCAGCCGCAATCGACAAACAGCCCGTCGATATGGGTCTTGTCGATGATGGGGCTGCCGTCCGGCGTCATGTCCATGATACCGCCCCAGGACCGCAGCACCTTGGCGCGCCCGATCATCGGCATGAGTGTCATGCCGGCTTCCATAACATGCTCGACCATCGGCAGGTTGCCGCGGCTGGCATAAGAGGCGTAGAAATCCAGATCCCCGCCGAACACAAGCCCGCCCTTGTCGGACTGGCTGATGTAGAAATGCCCCATCCCGAACGAGATGACATGGTGGATCACCGGCTTAAGCCCTTCGGTGACGAAGGCTTGCAGGATATGGCTTTCGATCGGCAGGCGCATCCCCGCCATGGCCGCGACCTGGCCCGAGCGTCCGGCGACAACGATCCCCACCTTGGCCGCCTTGATCGCGCCGCGGGTGGTCTGCACGCCCGTGACCTTGCCGTTTTCAACGTCGATCCCGGTGACCTCGCAGTTCTGGATCAGATCAACCCCCAGCTGGTCGGCGCCGCGCGCATAGCCCCAGGCCACCGCATCGTGCCGCGCCGTGCCACCGCGCGGGTGCAGAAGGCCGCCATAGATCGGAAAGCGGGTGTTCTCGAAGTCAAGATAGGGAACCAGATCGCGCACGCCTTCGCGGTCCAGAAGAATGGCGTCATCGCCCTGATTGACCATCATGTTGCCGCGCCGGGCAAAGGCATCGCGCTGCCCGTCGGAATGGAAAAGATTGATGAGACCGCGCTGGGAATGCATCACGTTGTAGTTCAGCTCGGCCTCAAGCCCCTCCCACAGCTTCATGGAATGGCTGTAGAATTCCGAATTGCCCGGCAGGAAGTAGTTGGCGCGCACGATGGTGGTGTTGCGGCCGATGTTGCCGCTGCCGAGATAGCCCTTTTCCAAGACCGCGATGTTGCGCAGCCCATGGTTGCGCGCCAGATAGTAGGCCGTTGACAGCCCATGGCCACCGCCGCCGATGATGATGGCGTCATAGCTGGCCTTGGGGGCCGGATCGCGCCAGGCGGGCGTCCAGCCCTTGTTGCCGAAAAGCCCTTCGGTAAAGACCTTGAAGCCGGAATAGCGCATCTCTCGCCCCATCTTGTTGCCGCCAGTGAAGCGGCATCACGGGCTATATGCAAGAGCCGACAACGGTTTCCTGCGCCGGGGGCGACAGGGTTTGTCGCAATCAGGCGCGCGACAGGCGCAGCCAGAGGCGGCTGAGCGCCTGTTCAGCCGACATCTGCCCACCGTTTTCCACGCCTGCGGCCCAAAGGGCGGCCCCTGCGGCATAAGAGCCGGGCGCAAGCCCGCCTGCGGCGCATTGGCTGACGGCGATCATCGGCTTGCCTTTGCGGGCGAAAAGCGTTTCGGCCAGGGTGGCGGGCATGGTGCCTGCGCCAAAGACCCGCAGGACCGCGCCATCAAACGTGTCGAGCATTGCGCCCAAGCCCTTCGGCGACAGGCCCGGCGTCAGGGTGACAAGGCCAAGGCTTTTCGAGGTGTCGTAGCGGCGTGCCGAGGGTTCGGCCAAATCCGCCGTCCCTGTCACGGCAAAGGCGGCGGCTTCGGTGGAGTTTACCTTGGACACCCGACCCGCAGGCAGGATTTCCCCGTTGAAGGCCAGATGCAGGCCGGGCTTGCCGCCCAGCGCCGTTGCAATGGCCAAGGCGAGGTTCGCCTCGGCATCCGACCCCGCCACGCCCAAGGGGTGCATGGAGCCGGTCAGCACCACGCAGCGCCCCTGCCCTGCCAAAGCCGCATCAAGGACGGCACCGGTGAAGGCCATCGTATCAGTGCCATGGGTGACGATCACCGGGCCGGGGGCGGCGTCGATCCGGTCCAGAAGCCAGTTCCAGACCAAGGGGCCGACATCGGCGCTGTCCACCAGCGGTTCCAGCTTTGGATGGTCAAGCCGCTGGCCCGGCGCTATCTGCGCAAGGGCCGCCGCCACCTTTTCCGGGGCCGGGATCAGCCCATCGGGGCCATCCGTCATGCAGATGGTCCCGCCGGTCTCGATCAGGGTCAGCGTCGTCACTGTCTCTTACAGCCCCTTGGAGCGGTAGGTTTTCGCCACGCGGTCAATCGCCACGATATAGGCCGCCACCCGCAGGTCATTCACATCGGTCCGGCCATGCCAGACCTCGCGCATCGCCTGATAGGCGGTGCGCATGGTGTCATCAAGACCCGAGCGCACCAGCGCCAATTCGTCTGACCCTTGCAGGAACTTCTGCTTGAAATCCTGCGCCATGGTCCAGCCCAGACCCTGATCGGCCGAAAGCCGCTCCAGCTCTTCGACCAAGAGGCGCGAACGCGCCTCTTCGGCCCGGCGCTGCATGCGGCCAAAGCGGATGTGCGACAGGTTCTTGACCCATTCGAAGTAAGATACCGTCACCCCGCCTGCGTTGGCATACATGTCCGGGATGATGAGCGTCCCTTTCTTACGCAGGATCTCGTCGGCGCCAAAGGTCACGGGGCCGTTCGCCGCCTCGATGATGAGCGGGGCCTTGATGCGGGCGGCGTTGCCAAGGTTGATGACACCTTCCAGCGCGGCCGGAATAAGGATGTCACATTCCATTTCCAGTACGGCCGCGCCCTCGGGCAGATGGCGCCCCTTCGGGAAACCCGCAAGGCCCCCGGTGCGGTTCATGTGCTGGCGAAGTTCCTCGATGTTGATGCCCTTTTCATCGACAATCGCGCCGTCGCGTTCGATCACCGCAATGACCCGCACGCCGTCCTCTTCCGACAGGAACTTGGCGGCGTGATAGCCCACATTGCCAAGGCCCTGCACGATGACGCGCTTGCCGTCGAGATCGCCGGTCAGACGAGCAGCCTCGCGGTCCTCGCGGTAGCGGAAGAACTCGCGCAGCGCATATTGCACGCCACGGCCTGTGGCCTCGACCCGGCCCTGAATACCGCCCGCATGCGGCGGCTTGCCGGTGACGCAAGCCTTGGCGTTGATGTCGGTGGTGTTCATCCGGGCGTATTGGTCGGCGATCCAGGCCATTTCGCGTTCGCCGGTGCCCATGTCGGGGGCGGGCACGTTTTGCGCCGGGTGGATCAGGTCGCGCTTGATCAGCTCATAGGCGAAACGACGGGTGATCTGCTCCAGCTCGTGCTCATCCCACTGGCGCGGATCAATGCAAAGCCCGCCTTTGGACCCGCCAAAGGGCGTTTCGACCAAGGCGCATTTGTAGGTCATCAGCGCGGCCAGCGCCTCGACCTCGTCCTGATTGACACCAAGCGAATAGCGGATGCCGCCCTTGACCGGTTCCATATGTTCGGAATGGACCGAGCGATAGCCGGTGAAGGTTTCGATCTTGCCGCGCAGGCGGACGCCGAAGCGCACGGTATAGGTCGAGTTGCAGACCCGGATCTTTTCTTCCAGCCCGGGGCTCAGGTCCATCAGCGCGGTGGCGCGCTTGAACATCAGATCAACGGATTCCCGAAAGCTGGGTTCGCCGGCAACAGACATGTGCATCCTCCCTGTCATCGCAGCCCGAGGGGCAGCGCATGGGTCTGGTGTAGGCGAAAAGACGGGCAATTGTCTGCGGCGATTGGCCGAACCTTCGCGCCATTTTGTAGCGTGATGTGATTCGCGGCTGTCCATTTTGGGCAAGTCTGCCGCAATTGATGGCCGGTTTGGACAGAGGATCGTTTCGCGTCAGCGCACAGTCTCACGCTTGGCCGCTGCTTCGGTTCCAATCCACCGGGACCAGTCCGGGGTTTGCCGCTTTTGCCACAATTTCGCCACAACTTCGCGACAACTCGAAGGCGGGGGCAAGGAAGAATTGTGATCGGGGCGACCCGGTTTCAGTCAACAGGATGGATCTCATGGCTGCCCTCATGACCAAAGCCCTGCGCGCCTATGCCAAAGCCGAAGAAGGTGCGCTGATCGTTTTCGCGCTTTTCCTCTTCGTCTTGATGGCGATGATGGGCGGGATCGCCATCGACCTGCAGAGATACGAGACCACGCGCACCCAGCTGTCCCAGACCCTGGACCGCTGCACGCTGATGGCCGCAAGCCTGACGCAGCGGCTGGACCCTCAGCAGGTGGTCGAGGATTGCGTCGAGAAGGCCGGGCTTGCCGACAAGCTGGAAGACGTGGTCGTGCTGGATGGCCTGAACAGCCGGGATGTCAGAACGACGGCCCGGGCCGAAACCAACCCCTTCTTCCTGCACATGATCGGCATCGACGAGTTCGACGCACAGGCCGGATCGCGGGCGACCCAGGCGATCACCAATGTCGAGATTGCGCTGGTGCTGGACGTCTCGGGCTCGATGTCGGGGGCCAAGATTGCCAATCTGCGGACAGCCGCGTCGCGGTTCGTTGCAACGATGCTGGACAACGACCCCCACCGCCGGGTGTCGATCACGGTGGTGCCCTATAATGCCCAGGTCAATCTTGGCGCCACCCTGCGCGGCAAGTTCAATGCAACCCATCAACACGGGGTTGCGAATGTGAATTGCCTTGAGTTGCCGAATTCGGTGTTCGGCAGCCCTGCCATTCCGCGCAATGTCGCCCTGCCGATGATGGCGTGGTCGGACCATTACCATGGAACCGCCACCGGCTATGTCGAGCCGACAAATGTGACCTTTGCTGTTCCCAACACCGCGGCCAATTTCTGCCGCCAGACCCCGGCAAATGTGGTGCGCATGGCCAGCCAGAACCGGGCGCAACTGCAATCGCAGATCAACGGGCTGCAGGCGGGCGGCAACACCTCGATCGTGCTGGGCATGAAATGGGGTGCGGCGCTGCTCGATCCGGCGGCGCGCTCGATCTACAGCGAGTATATCGACGCAGGCCTGATGAGCGACAATCTCGACGGGCGCCCCTTCAACTATGATGATCGCAACAGCATGAAAGTCATCGTGCTGATGACCGATGGCGAGCATGTCGCGCATGACCGGATCAATGACGACTTCAAGTCAGGCCCCTCGCGGATCTGGCGCAGCACGGGGGACGGGCGCTATTCGGTGCATCACCCCAGTCGGCCCGGCGCCAACAAGTTCTATGTCCCGCACCTGAATTCGTGGCGCGCCAATGCATGGACCAACAACGGCACTCCGGCTGCGCGCCAGGACTGGCGCGAGGTCTGGGCCAACCTGCGGCTTAGCTATGTGGCCTGGCAGTTCTACGGCCGCCCCCTGGGCACCGCCGCCTATGACAATGCCATGGCCACCATGCGATCAACCTATGCCTCTGCAACGACGATGGACAGCATGCTGCAAAGCACCTGCAATCAGGTGAAGGAAAATGGCGTGATCGTCTATGGCATCGCCTTTGAGGCGCCGTCGCGCGGGCAAGCCCAGATCTCGGGCTGCGCTTCCTCGCCGCAGCATTACTATGAGGCGACCGGATCCGAGATTGGCGCTGCGTTCGATTCGATTGCAGCGAACCTGTCGATGCTGAAACTCACCCAATAACCCATGACAACACAGGGCGGGGCGGGCCAGCGAATCGGCCCGCCCTGCCCATTTGGACCTGCCGGGTTGGTCTTGCGTCCAGAAACTCGACCAAAGCCGCCTTGTTTCCGCGCCTGCACCAATGGCGGCATCAGGGCCGCATTGTCCACGCTATTCCCGATCACGCCCCGGATCATCCCAGCTTTCCCACGGTCACGCCACATTTGCGCCCAAAGGTTAATGCAGGTTCGGCAGCGTGAAGGGGTCTGCCAGAAGGCTGCCTCGTATCGTTCATGCCGAAGTGGAGGCACATCATGTCGCAGTTGGATGCGGATCAGACAGCCGGGCGGCCCAAGGGGCCGGTGTCGCGGCATGATAGCGCCCGCAAGCATCCTGCGCGCGCCGAAGACGGCAATCTGACGATCTTTGCGCTTTGCCTTTTTGTGCTCATGGCCATGATCGGCGGGGTTGCCGTGGACCTGATGCGCTATGAGGCGATGCGCACCTCGTTGCAGAACACGCTTGATCGCGCCACCCTGGCGGCGGCCTCGCTCAGCCAGCAGCTTGATGCCGAAGACGTGGTGACCGACTATTTCGACAAGGCCGGCCTCGCCGAATATCTGCGCGCCGTTTCCGTCGAAGAAGGTCTGAACTATCGCGAGGTGGTGGCCGATGCCCGCGCCTCGACCAATCCGTTCTTCCTGCACATGATCGGCGTCAAGGAAATGGACGCCCCCGGCCATTCGATGGCCGAACAGCGCATGACCAATGTCGAGATCGTCCTGGTGCTGGACGTGTCGGGCTCGATGGCGACGGTTTCGCCCAACGGCCTGACCCGTCTGGTGAACCTGCGTAATGCCGCCAATGAATTCGTCGACACCGTGCTGTCCAGCGACAGCGAGGACCGCATCTCGATTGCCATCGTGCCGTTCAACGGCCAGGTGAACCTCGGTGCCGCCTTGCGGGCGCGCTACAACGCGCAAAACCAGCATGGCGTGGCCAATGTGAACTGCTTTGACCTTCCGGCATCGGTCTATAACCAGACCGGCATCACGACGACCCTTGGCCTGCCGATGACCGCGCATGCCGACACCTTCAGCGGCACTGACCGTACCGCCTCTTATGTCGACCGTGCGAGCAATGATTTTGGCGTGCCGAACGCCGGTAACCGCTGGTGCCCGCCCTCAACGGCGAACACCGTGATGTTGCCGTCGCAAAGCATCTCTGCGCTGCAGGCCAAGATCAACAGCCTGACGGCCATCGGGGCAACTTCGATCAACGCCGGGATGAAATGGGGCATGGCCATGATCGATCCGGGCACCCAAGGGGTCATCAGCCACTTTGTTAATACCGGCGTCGTGCCGAATGCGCTGGATGGCCGCCCGTTTGAATACACCGACCCGGAATCGATGAAGATCATCGTTCTGATGACTGACGGTGAACACTTTGCCGAAGAGCGCGTGCGCGACAACTTCAAGTCGGGCGTGACAGGCGCCAACGGCACCCACGCCATCTACAAATCGCCCAATGACGGGAATTACTCGATCCGATTCACCACTGGTCGGCCCGGCGTTGCGGGAACGCGCGAATACTGGGTTCCCCATCGCAGCGAATGGCGCGCCCTGCCCTGGACCAACACGTCAAACACCGGCGCGGCGACGCTGCAGCCCATCACCTTCGAGCAGCTGTGGAGCGAGGTCCGCGTGGATTGGGTGGTCTGGCAGCTTTATGCCCGCGCGCTTGGCACCAACAACAGCCAGCGATCGACCCAATACAACACCTGGCTGCCGCTCATCCGCGAGCAGACGCCCGTGAACACAATGAATGCGCAGCTGCAGCAGATGTGCGCCCTGGCCAAGAGCAATGGTGTCACGGTCTACGGCATCGCCTTTGAGGCGCCCGCCGGCGGTCAGACCCAGATTTCACAATGTGCCACCTCTTCGGCGCATTACTACAATGCCGCCGGCCTGCAGATCCGGACCGCGTTTCGTGCCATTGCCAGTAACATCAGCCATCTGAGGTTGACCCAATGATCCGCTCTTTCATTCGAAAAATCGGCCGTTTCGGCCGCGACGACAAAGGCACCGCCGCCGTCGAATTCGCCATGACGGTGCCCTTGATCATGACGATCTTCATGGCTTCGTTCGAAAGCGGCTTTCTGATGGTGCGCTCGATCATGCTGGAGCAATCGGTGGACATGACCATGCGCGAATTGCGGCTGGGCCATTACCCACTGCCGACGGCAGATCTGTTGAAAACCAATATCTGCAATCGCTCGGTCATCCTGAAAGACTGCGAAGACAACATCGTGATCGAGATGACGCGGATCAACACCACAAGCTGGTCCTTGCCGACCAACCGCGTGGCCTGTGTTGACCGCGAAGAAGACATTGTGCCGGTGACGCAGCTTCAGATCGGTCAGCAGAACGACGTGATGCTGGTGCGGGTCTGCGTGGTGCAGGACGCCATGTTCCCGACAAGTGGGATTGGGCTTGAACTGCCGAAAGATCCGCAGGGCGGCTATGGTCTGGTCTCGGTGACCGCATTCGTCACCGAACCGAGCTGAGGGGGGGGCCAGATCATGACGTTCATCTCTCGCCTGCGCCGGTTCCTGCGCCAAGACGAAAGCGGCACCCTGATGGCCGAGGCCGTTTTGGTGCTGCCCTTCATGCTGTGGTCTTACCTTGCGCTTTTTGTCTATTGGGACAGCTACCGCGCGGTAAACACCGTGCAGAAGGCCGCCTACACGATTTCCGACATGATCTCGCGCGAGATGGTCTCGGTCACCGAGGCCTATATCGTCGGCATGGATGCGATGATGGAATACATGATCGACCAGGACCAGGACGCCAAGACCCGGGTCAGCGAAATCACCTGGTCGCAGATCAACAACCGCTATGAGGTGTTCTGGTCGCGTTCGCCGCACAATGCGATGCCGCGCCTGACAACCGCCGGCCTAAGCGCGATTTCTGACCGTTTGCCGATCATGGCCGATGGCGACCATGTGGTGCTGGTCGAGGTGGAGGTGAATTACGAACCCTCCTTCAACGTTGGCATCGGCGATCAGACGATCAAGCAGTTCATCGTCACCCGCCCGCGTTTCGTGCCGCGGATCTGCCTGACCGGCGTGCCCTGCAGCTGATCCCGCACGGGCGAAACAAGAGCTTTGGACGGCTGTGCAGAAATGCACAGCCGTTTGTCGTCTTGCACCAATTGCCGAAGCCCTCGGCGCCGCCTAGCTATGGCGCAACCGCTCCAACGCACGAGGCTTGCGATGTCAATCCGTCCCGTCAGTTCCATCAGCCGTGCCCGCCCCGCCATGGAGGGCGCAGGTGTACATCTGCACCGCGCTTTCGGCTTTGGCGATCCCGAACGGATGGACCCGTTCCTTCTGTTCGACGATTTCCGGGGCGATCATCCGCGCGATTATATGGCAGGCTTTCCCTGGCATCCCCATCGCGGGATCGAGACGATTACCTACGTTTTGGCCGGATCGGTCGAACATGGCGACAGCCTTGGCAACCGTGGCACGCTGAAGGGCGGCGATGTGCAATGGATGACCGCCGGGTCGGGCATCCTGCATCAGGAAATGCCGAAAGGAAACGCCAAGGGCCAGATGCACGGCTTTCAGCTTTGGGCCAATCTTCCAGGGCATCTGAAGATGACCAAGCCCCGCTATCAGGACGTGCGGTCAAACGACATTCCGGAAGTGATCGACGATGATGGCACCGTGGTGCGGGTGATCGTGGGCGAGTTCTGGGGCAAGCGTGGCCCTGTCGATGGCATCGCCGCCGATCCGCAGTATCTGGACATCTTCGTGCCCGAGGGGCGCAAGAAAACCTTCAAGGTCGACACCCGCCGCCACGCCTTTGCCTATGTCTTTGAAGGTGCAGCAAAGTTCGCCGATGCCGCGCGTCCGCGCGGTGTGCTTCTGGAAAAGGAAGTCAACGGCGAAGAGCTGAACATCCGCGATCTGTCGGGCAACCGCACGCTGGTTGAATTCGGCAAGGGCGACGAGGTGGTGGTGACCGCAGGCCCCGAGGGCGTGCGCTTTCTGCTCGTCTCGGGCGCGCCCTTGCAAGAACCCGTGGCCTGGCACGGCCCCATCGTGATGAACACCCGGGCCGAACTGGAAACCGCGATGCGGGAACTGCGCAACGGCACCTTCATCAAGCCCGCGCATTAGGGCGCGTTGATCGCAAACAGCCCCAGGAGGAAAAGCCTTTTGGCTTTTCCCCTCAACCGACATGCTTTAGGCTGGCGCGATGTTTCGCGCCTTTTTGGTTTTTGCATTTTTGACAGGCTGTTCTGATTTCCCCGAAATCGGCAAGGCCGAGGCGCGCCTTGGCGCCTCCGGGGTGACGCCGGGCCTTTTGACGGCCGAAGAAATCGCCGCGCTGATCGCGTCTGCGCCCGATCCGGGCGCTGGCCTTGCGGCCGAGGCGGCCGATCTGCGCTCTCGGGCAAAAACCCTGCGCCAACGCTAAGAGGGTGCTGTAGCCGCGTTGCGCCGCCCCCGCGAAACGGCTAACAGGCGGGAAGCAATCACGACGAGGTTCCTCCCATGTCCATCCCCGCATCCCCCGCCCCGTTGCGTCTTGGCCTTGCGGGTCTGGGGACCGTGGGCATCGGGGTGGTGAAGATCGTGCAGGAACATGCCGCGCTGATCGCGGGCCGCGCGGGCCGACCGGTGGTGATCACCGCCGTTTCCGCCCGCGATCGAAGCAAGAACCGCGATGCCGATCTGTCGGGCTACGCCTGGGAGACCGATCCGGTGGCGCTTGCCCGCCGCGAAGATGTCGATGTGTTCATCGAGGTGATGGGCGGCCATGAAGGCGCGGCCCGTGACGCGACCGAAGCGGCCATTGCCACCGGCAAGGATGTGGTTTCGGCCAACAAGGCGCTTTTGGCCCATCACGGCCAAGCCTTGGCGCTGGCGGCCGAAGCGGCGGGCCGGGTGATCCGCTTTGAGGCGGCAGTGGCCGGCGGTATCCCCGTGATCAAGTCCCTGACCGAGGGGTTGGCGGGCAACAAGATGCGCCGCGTCATGGGCGTGATGAACGGATCGTGCAATTACATCCTGACGCGGATGCAGTCGGAAAATCTGCCCTATGAAACGGTGTTCGAAGAGGCCCGCCAGCTTGGCTATCTTGAAGCCGATCCGAACCTTGACGTCGGCGGCATCGATGCGGGCCACAAGCTTGCGCTTCTTGCTTCGATCGCCTTTGGCACCAAA
>JACCDH010529172.1_pt1 | contig 17028 bp, 3 predicted proteins | sample 7442481 | NCBI WGS metagenome assembly JACCDH01 (sample SAMN15323433, study PRJNA562643) | freshwater metagenome | isolation source: river surface water | place: USA:Blue River Watershed | collected 2017-08-15
ATCAAGTCCGCCCCTGTTAACTTGGTGGCTCCAACTGTTCTGATCTCGAATGGTACGGCGGGGTTGCCAGTTGCATTGCAGAGTACCTTATCTAGCTCGGGTGGAACCTGGCAGGGAAGGCCGACACCAACCTTAGAACTTCAGTGGTTCAGTTGTGCGTCAGCAATCGTTGCCAGCGCCGATGAGCCTGCTGCTGAAAAGGACTGCAAGTCTGTTACCGATCGCGGTGCTGGTGTCATCTACGAACCCGTGGCTTCCGACCGAGGGCGATTCATCGCGGTCAAGGTTTTCGCTACCAACGTTCACGCGACGGTAACTCACTGGTCCGCCAGCACCACCGTTGTAAACATGTCGCCGGTTGCGGATGTCGCACCGACTGTGTCGGGAGTCGCTTTCGTGCAGGGAACGGTCACGGCAAAGAACGACACTTGGACGGCTTTCCCAGAACCGACCCGCACGTTCCAGTGGCTATCTTGCGGCGAGATTGAAGTAGCAAGTTCTTGCACCGTGATTCCTGGTGCTGCTGCGGCCACCTACACGATCCCGTCGAACCTCGAGGGTCGCTCGATTATGGTTCGTGTAACTGCAGCCAACCCGTTCGGCCTCGCTAGCAATTACTCTCTAGCAAGTGCGAAGGTGACCACTGGACCGGTTAGCACCTCGGCTCACATCATCACCGGTTCGATTGCCTACCCACCAGCTGCCGGCGCGGTTCTCTCGGTGAACGATGGAACCTGGGCGGGTGACCCGAGACCTGCGCTCAGCTATCAGTGGTACCGCTGTTCCGTTCTGGTCGCCGCCAGTGCGTTCGAATTGGATCCAAAGTGCTCTGTAATCGACGGGGCAACTTCGAACACCTACCGCCTGGCTGATGAAGACCCGAGCAGCTCGCTGGTCGCAGCCATTACCGGTGAAAACATCTGGGGTGTCTCAACCAGGTACTCGGCTTCTACACCGATTGTGACGGAGAAGGTGCGTCTGATGACGACGCCAACTCTGGTTGGCTCGGCCAGAATTGGTGAAGAAATTGGTGGCGACGAGGGAACTTGGCGAGGCTTCCCAGCGCCAACAACTGTGTATTCCTGGTACAGCTGCACGGTCGCGACGCCCGCAACACCTGTTCGGATTCCTGCTTCGTCTGGCTCTGGAGTTTTGCCGCCAGCGGCCTGTACCAAGATTCAGGGAGCTACGAAGAACACCTTCTCGGTCTCCAACACTCACCTTGGCAAGATGTTGATTTTTATGGTCACCAAGTCCAACGTGGTCGATGGTGTCACAACAACCATCAACGCCTACTCACAGTCGAGCCTCCCAGCTGCGCAACCGCCGGTTTCGCTTGCCAAACCCGTGATCTCGTCGCCGGGTGTGGTCAGCGGATCCAACCCCAAGGTTGGCAGTGTCTGGACAGTCAGCACCGCGTTGTGGGCAGACCCGCAGCCGGTCAAGACTTACCAGTGGTACCGATGCGACACGCAAATCGCCACCGGTCCAACGCCGATAACCTCTCTGCCGGCTGGCTGTTTTGCTATTGACGGCGCGATCAACAGTTCTTACACGGTTACAGCAGAGGACAGCGGAAAGTTCCTAAGCATCGAGGCTATTGGTTCTAACGCGGCCGATACTCTGCGTCAGTGGTCCAACTCGACGCTCTCCGTGCTGCAAGTTCCGGTTGCAATCGTGTCGCCTTCAATCACGGGCGATCGCCAACGTGGCAAGACACTGACGCTGGACCCTGGAGTTTGGACGGGTAACCCGACACCGGTCATCACATACCAGTGGTACAGCTGCAAGGCCGTGATTGCTACCACCTCAACGACTGTTCAACCATCCACGAACTGCTCGCTGATCAGTGGTGAAACCGCATCAACGTACGTTCAGTCACCGGCTGGCAGCGACGACGGAAAGTTCATCACCGCGACTGTGAGCGGAACATCGGGCACCTCCGAACCAACGGTTTACTGGGTTTCAGTTGGGGCAAATGAAGCGACTGCTCAAGCGCCAATCGCGTCGGTGCTGCCAAGCGTCTATTCGAAGTCCGGCAACGCGGCTGTTGGCGAAGTTTTCGTGATTGAGGATGACAAGTGGGTTGCGGCTCCAGCCCCAGTTTTGACCTACAAGTGGTTTGCCTGTGACGATCCTAACCTACCTGCCGGATCCACTCTGCCGAGCGGCTGTGTGCAAATTGCCGGGCAAACCTCGCAGAGCTACACGGCGACAATCGACTTGGCTGACTCGAGGAAGTACTTGATGGGTTCGGTCACCGCGACCAACCTTGCGGGATCGGCTACTTCGTATTCAAAGTCTTACGGCGCAATCATCGACAAGGGGATCATCAACACGAAGCCGGCCAGCATCTCTGCGGCCAGCCTCGTTGTCCCCACATCTGTTGCCTGGACTACTGGAGAATGGTCGAGCAACTCTGAACTCAAGGTCTCGCACAAGTGGCTTGCCTGCCCGACTGCACTCCCAGTTACTTACTCGTACATTCCGCTTGACTGTGAGTTCGTTGGGACGATCGTAGAAACCGACCCTGCCCAACCGCAGCCGCTAAGTATCACGGCCGCTTCGGAACTTTCGGGGCAATACATCGCGCTCTACGAACGCGTGGACCAAAAGGTGGACACCACCTGGCGTAAGGTTCGCGAACGCGTCACGGCAACAACCGGCCAACTGCTCGAAGCCCCTGCTCTGCGCAGCAATGATCCTGGCTTCGTTGCTCCAAGTGTCGATAAAGACATGGTCGTCGGCTACGCCTCAACGGCAAAGGTCGGCGTTTGGGTGCCTTACCTTCTGGGTGAAACGGCCTATACATGGCGCGGTTCCAAGGTTGGAACCTTCAGCTACCAGTGGTTTAAGTGCGCTACAAACCAGCTGAGCTATACGACTGTTGGTCTTCCATCTGGTTGCTCCGACCTAGCCAACACCGCAGGTAAACCAACGACGAATTCCTCCTTTACGGCCACCGAGGCGGAGCTTGGGGCGTTCATCGGCGTACGTATCACCGCTGTGAATGCAACCGGTGCGTTCTCGGTTTGGACTAATACTTCGCTTGCTGTCACGCAAGAAGCCACAAACATAAACGCTCCGACCCTCGGTTCGGCGAACGTGGTTGGCGACCGATTGACCCTCAATGGCGGTCTGGTTTCTGACTGGAAGGGTTCACCAAATCCAGCGGTAGTAGTCGAGTGGTACACCTGCGGTAGCCCACAACTCACCGCCCCCGCTACTTTGCCAACGAACTGTACCAAGTTCATCAACGCCTCCGAAGCCCCGAGCGAGGGCATAACGATTCCAGCAGATCGATGGGCCGGAACGCAGTACCTGCTCGTCGGTGTCACGGCAACAAACACCCCTTGGGTCACTGCGAACAAGACGAGCTCGGTCACATTGTTCAGCGCGACAAGCAAGAGGATTGTCGCGAAGCCATACATCAACACGGCTGCAGCGAACCCGCGTCCTGCGCTCTCTGGTTTTGCCGATGTCGGAAGCAGCCTCAGCGTCTCGACAGGAAGCTGGTTGGGTACACAACCAATGACGCCATCCGGTCGCTGGTTTGCCTGCGACAATGTCGTCGCTACCGCTTCAACCGACCCAACTGTCGCACCGGGTTGCACCTTGTTCAAGTCGGCAACTCAAAACATTCTTTTGACCCACGCACAGGTCGGGAAGTACATTGTCGGCCAGATCGCGTACACAAATGAGGCTGGAACCTCCTACCAGTCAACGATTTCTAGCGCCAAAGTTTTGGAGCCTCCGACAATCGTGACTCCTCCGGAGGTTTCGCTAGTGGATGCCCCAAGCGCGTCCGGCGAAATCGAGGTTGGGCAGCGTATTGCCTACACGTCAGCTGTATGGGACGGCGCTCCTGCACCTGCGGCGACGGTTAAGTTCTACGAGTGTAGCTCGCCTGTTGTTGCCGCGCAGGAGACCCTCCCTGGCACCTGCTCTCTGATCAGCGGCGCGACGGGTTCTCAATTCACTCTGGGCGACGCGCAGGCTGGCAAGCACATCGTTGCCGTTAGTGTCGCGAACAACACCGTTAACTCGGGTTCAAAGACCGCGTTCAGCGTCTCGGCAAGCCTTGGGCCAATCTATCGAGCTCCGTATTTTGACACCGCTGTCGCGCCGAGCATCTCCGTTAGCCCGGTTCACGTGGGATCAACCGCAACATTTACCAGGACCAGCGTCAAGGGCTTCGAAACTCCGACCTCCACCTACGCCTGGTACATCTGCGACAGCGCGGTTTCCTCCGCGGTAAACGATGTAGTCCCGGCCGGCTGTTCCAAGGTCGCCGGTGCTGACAACGCTGCTTTGGTCATCCCAACCGAAGCTGCAGGTAAGCGTTTACTCGGAATTCAGACGGCTAGCGCAACGTGGACTTCCGCTAAAGCGACCCGTAGCACGGTGACTACCGCAGTCGTCACCGCCTCTCCCTACGCAACCTCGGCACCAACCATCACGGGCGACGACTTTGTCGGTGGCTCGGTTAAGTTGAGCGTTGATAAGGGTGTCTGGTCGAGCGTTCCTACGATTACCGACCTATCTAAGTATTCGATTTCCTGGCTGCTTTGCGACAAGGCGACTCCGGCCGGTCCAAGCAACACTATTTGTGGAGCAACTGCACTGGCAACCTTCACGGCCAACGCTCCTCAGGAGTTCACCCCGACGGCAGCACACGCGGGCAAGTTCCTGGTTGCCAAGGTGACAGCCACAGCTGCAACCAACAAGAACGCCACCGACAGCGGTGTTTTCTACTCGGCTTCCATTGGCCCTATTAGACAAGCGCCAACTCTGCCAGGTTCGCCGACCATTTCCGGTGCTGGAGCTCCGGACGTCGGTAAAGCACTTTCGATGACCACCACGGTTCCAGGCGGCTTCCCCGTCAACACGCCTAGCTATGACTGGTACATCTGCCAGACGGGTGCGGTTGGCGTCCCGAGCTCGATTCCAGCAAACTGTGAACTGCAAGCCGACTTTGCTTCGAAGGCGTTTGTGATTCCAGCGAGCGCCGCTGGCAAGTACGTCCTCGGCTGGGTAACCGCCACCAACTCGCTTGGATCGGTTTCAAAGGCAACAGAATTCACGCCGGTAGTGAAGATGGCCCCCGTAAACACTTCTGCCCCTTCTCTTGCTGGTGCAGATGAGGTTGGTGGAACTATCACTGCCGATCCAGGTGCGTGGAACAGTAACCCAGCCCCGACCTTCACATACCAGTGGTACAGCTGTGATGCGGCCTCTTCCACGGTCTCGTCGGGATGCTCGGCCGTCGCAGGGTCCACCGCTTCGACTTTTAGTCCGACTGAAGCTCAAGCCGGAAAGTACATTCTCGCCAACGTCACGGCAACCACTGCGGTCTGGGCAGGTAACGCGCTAGCGGTTAAGGCTTCGTCAACGTTTGGTCCGATCAGGATGCCGGCCACTGTCAAGACAGCACCTCAAATCACAGGTGCAGCGCACGTCGGTGAGGCTCTAACCTTGGCGTTCGCTCAAAATGCGGTAATCGGTTACCCGAAGCCAACTTTCGAGTACGACTGGTACGCGTGTGATGCTGCTGTGTCGCAGTTGACCAACACTCTGCCTGCCGATTGCTCGATTGTCGCCGGTTACACCAGCAAGCCGTTGACTGTCGGGTCTGCCATCGCGGGCAAGTTCGTTACCGCGGTCCTAACCGCCGAGAATTACCAAACGATTGCCAAGACGCTTCCGTCAACCGCCGCCGTGACAGCAACACTCAGCAACACCTCGCTACCGGAGCTTTCGGGAGACATCTTCGTGGGCGGCTCTTCGCTCACAGTTAGTGCCGGAACCTGGCAAAGCACTCCTGTGGTTAATCCGGCAACGGACATTACTTACGCCTTTTTCACGTGCCCAACCTCGACTTGGTCCGCGGTCGATTGCACCTCTTTGAGCGCAGCAAACAGCAAGGTCAGCACCCTGACGCTGGCCACGAACATGCAGGGCAAGTTCATCGTCGCGAGGGTAACCGCTAACGTTGCGGTGAACAAAAACGGTCTGGGCCTAGCGACTGCAACTTCTAACGCAATCGGCCCGATCGAAGCGCCTCCAACCTTCAGTGCAACGCCGACAACAGCCGGAACCTTCCACGTAGGTTCGGACATAACGGCGACGAGCGCGGGTGAGCTAGGCCTACCAGCACCTTCGAAGACATTCATTTGGTTCCTGTGCGACAGCCCAGTCGCTGCGAATCTTTCGACCATGCCAGCCGGCTGTACTCCAGCAGACGTGGCGATCAATCTGAATGCCAAGTTAACTTTGCCCGCTGCTGCGGCCGGAAAGTACGCTGCGGTTTTGGTAAAGCTTGAGAATTCTCGAGGCGTGGTCTTCGCCTCTAGTAGCGCATCGACGCTGGTGACAATGACGCCTGAGATTTCAGCAGCTCCGGCAATCGGCGGGGACGACATTTTTGCGAGTGGCAAGTCCATCACAGTCTCGCAAGGTGTCTGGACCACTGCGCCTTCGAACGTCACCAAGAGCTTCTCCTACTCCTGGTACGCCTGCCCTACCAGCTCGAGCCCAATTGCCAACTGCGCATACCTTGCCGACACAGCCACTGCCTCAATAGCCACCACGGAGGCGATGGTTGACAAATTTGTGGTCGCGAAGGTGACTATTTCGGTGGCTGTGAATAAGTCCGGAGCGGGCACAGCGTTCGCCTACAGTAATGCCTCCAACAGGATCCGCAAGGCGGCCGTATTCACGGGTACTCCGGCCATTTCCGGCAGCCTGCACATCGGTGAAACCGTTACGGCATCGACCGGAAACCCTTCAGGTGTTCCTGCACCGTCGGTCACCTACGCATGGTACGTCTGCACGTCACCCGTTGCCACAGCGGTAACCTCAACTCCGACCGGTTGTGTTCTCAACACTTCGTCAACAGGCAACACCTTTGTTGTACCAATGAACGCTGCGGGTTCTTACATTCTCGTATTGGCCAGGGCTGCTAGCGATTCTGATCTCGCCAGTGCCACGAAGTCGAGCACGGCAACTCTCGCGGTTTCATCACCGCCTGTGATCGGTGCCACCATTCCTTCCGTAACCGGAAGCCCTGTGCTTGGAGCGGCCGCACTCGCAGCAACAAATGGAACTTGGACCTGGAAGCCGACTACGGCCACGGCGACATACAGCTACAAGTGGTTTACGTGCCCGAGCACTTTGAACTTTGCAGGTGGCGCGGAGCTACCTGCTGGCTGCTCGCAGATTGCTAACCAAACAGCCGGCTCCCTGATCCTCACAACCAGCCAGCTAGGTTTCAAGATCATGGCCGAAGTCACCGCTTCAGTCAAAACCAACATGCCTACCCCGAGCCGCACGAGCCACTACACCGCAGTTACCGCTGTGGTTGCGTCAAAGCCTGCCGCAGGGACCACGGCCCCAACGATCAGTTACACCACCTTGACAGCTGGTTCCATTTTGAAGGCGAACCTCGGAACCTGGACCGGCTCGCCAGCGCCTACCTTGGCCTACACCTGGTACACCTGCCCGGCAAATACAACCCAGCCGACCAACAAACTCGCGCCGGCAACCTGTACAGCGCTAACCGCAAAGGGTGACCTTACCGTTCTGAGCACTTACAAGGGTTTGAAGCTCCTGCTGTTGGTAACCGCTACCAACTCAGCTGGAACAGCAACCAACATCGCGACCCTATTGGCCATCCCGTAGTGAACGCAGAGAATGGTGGCGTTTTCGCTTTGTTAGTCTTTTTCTACCTACCTGAGGGGGATGATTCGCGCGTGCTAAACGGCGTCTCGCTACCCTTGGGCGCTCCAGAATCCGGGGTCGTATAGGTGGCCGAGAGAACTGGTTCGCTGCGCGATCGATTGACTAAGGGCATCGCGATCCTTGCGGTTTTGGGAGTCGTCGTTAGCGCAGTAATTTCGAAGGGCTTTGAGCAGGGTGACGTCGAGCTCAACACTCAAAATCTTTGGGTTCTCCACAAGCAACCGATCGCTACCGAAGGATCGAGTGCCCCGCATTACGGCCAACTGAACACGGGACTTCGAGAACTTACGAGCGTTAACTCGGTAGCGAAAAAGCCTGGCGCTATTCTTCAGAGTTCTTACGGCGCAATTTTGCTTGAAGACGGTAACGTCACCATGGCCAGCATCAACCTCGCAGCGCCCGTGGATTTTGCTAAGGAGTCTCAGGACTTTATCGCAACCATCGATTCTGACTTTGTGGCATTGTCAAACAAGGTGCTGGTTTTTCTAGGTGCGCGAACCGGTTCGATCAGCTACTCGACCATAGAGGCGGGTAAGGCTAGCTCTCCGATTGCAATAAAAAAGCCCGATGCGCTTGGCGATGGCGGTTTCACTGCGGTGAGTGTCACCACGAACGGGATCATCCAGGCTTTCTCGCAGAAGACTGGAAAAGTCTATTTCTTTGACGTCACTCTGGGCGCATGGACAGGTACCGAAGACTCGGTCGAAGGAGCGGGCGAGGGTCAGTACCAGCTAACCAGCGTCGGGGACTCCTGGGTTCTCATTGATGCCAAATCGGGCCAAAGTTGGGTTCGAGGAATCGGTAGCCCGACCCCGATCGAAGACACCAGCAACCTAAAGTTACAACCCACCAGCAAATCTGGCGACACCGCTTACTTCACAACCAGTAATGCCTTTTACTCAATCTCGCTCGGTAACGGCGAGGTCAGCGAAATTGTTCGCACCCAGGGTGGCGAAAACAGCCAGCCGGTTTGGTTCGAAGGCAACATTTACGCAGCTTGGCTTTCGAACTCCGAGGGTCAACTTTTCAATGGTTCAACTCAAGAACTGTTGTCACTGAGTGGTTTTTCAAACTCCCGAACTCTCGCAGGTGCTCAAGAACCTGTAATTCAGAGCAACGGACTAGCTGCAGTGGTGAACGACGCTCAATCGGGTTGGGCGTGGTCGATCTCCGACGGGGAGATCATCCCCAGTACCCAGGACTGGAAAAGCAAGATAACGCCACCGCCACCGGTGAGCACTGGCGGTGAAATCGCCAAAAAGCAGGAACCTCCAGTGGCGAACGATGACACTTTCGGCGCTCGCCCGAACACCCTCACAAACTTGCCGGTTTTGCTGAATGACACCGATCCGAACCCTGACGATGTCTTGACTATCGACCCCGAGTCCGTTTCAGGCTGGGATCCGGCGAAGGGCACTTTGCGAATATCTGCAGACGGGCAGTCTTTCTCGGTTTACGCGGCTAAAACCGCTTCGGGTAGTGCGTCTTTCTCCTACCGCGTTAGTGACGGAAGCCAGGCCAGGGGAGCTCTCTCGAAGAGCGCCGCGACGGTCAGCGTGACTTTCTACCCCGGGGATCGAAACTCAGCTCCTGTGTGGTGTTCCGACGCACCTACCCCCTGCCTCGAACGCCCCGCTCCAACCGCGAGTGTTTTGCCTGGCCAATCCGTATCGCTTGCTTTCGCTGAAGGTTTTGTTGACCCAGAGGGCGACAAGGTGTTTATTAGCGAAACGGAATTACTCAGCGGAAACGGTGCTGTTGGATTCACAGCCAAGGGTGAAGTTGTTTTCAGAAGCAGTCTTGCAAAGGGCCTAAAGGAGTCTGCTCGAATAGCGGTAACGGTTAGTGACTCTCGAGGTGCTACAACCAAGAAGTCCGTGACAATAAAGGTGGATCCGGCAACCCAGCTTGGGTTTGAACCGTTTGTGGTGAGCGCTATGGTCGGGCAAACCAAGGTTGTTGACATTAGGCGGGGAATAGTCGGGGCAAACGGCAATCCAGCCTTGGTCGAGGTCAAGGCTCCGACGAGTGCAACAGGCGCATCGGTCCCGATTGTTGGCCCTACCTCTTTTTCGGTAACCAGCCAACAGGCAGAGCAGATCCAGGTATTAATTAAATTCACCGACGACAGCGGTGTTGCTAAGACTTCATTTATCCAAGTGAATGTGGTTAGCGAAGCAGATTCCGAAATTGCGGTCAGCCCGGTCAACATCTTGGTAAGAGCGGGTCTGGACTCAACCGTTGATCTGTACACCGCCATCTCAAATGCATCTGAGCGAGCGCTAGTGGTTAGCGATGTCAAAGCCACGCCAGTCAGCGGGGCGAGTTTGGTTGCCGGCAAGGTAAAGGGCGGAAACCTAAGAGTCCGCGGTCAGACAGAAACGTTGTCAGCGGGTCCGGTCGGTGTTGTTACGTACAGGGTGAGCGACGGGACTAAAGACCCGCGGTTCGCTGCGGAGGGTCAAGTTTTTGTTTACCAAATCGCGACTCCGACATCTAAGCCGATTGGTGTAGATGACTACATCACGATCCGAGCTGAAAGTGCCGGAGACCTGGACGCCTTGGCGAACGACGTCGGCACACCGGGTATTCCGCTGACCTTGGACGCTAAGAACGTGACATGCAAGGGCACCGAGTTCGATGAGAATGGCGGCCTTGTCTTCGTTGCGCAAGGAGTCTTGAGAATCGTAGCGCCTTCGGTTCGAGGGGTTTACAGCTGCGATTACACTCTCTACTCTTCTGATGCGCCAACCCAAAAGAGCACGGCCAGTTTCAGTGTGAATGTGACCGCAAGCAATGACAACCGTGCCCCGATCGCTCAAACCGTTACCGCGAGAGTCGCCGCCAACTCCACCGCCGAAATTTCTATTCCGCTAAATGGCATCGATCCCGACGGCGACTCGGTCATAGTCACGGCCGTTGGTGCATCGAGCCAGGGCAAGGGCTACGCCGCGGTAGGGGCAAAGGGCAACTCGGTTCTCTTCACCGCCGACCCTGGTGTCTCGGGTCAGGACTCATTCACCTACACAATCAGTGACGGCGAATACACGAGTGTCGGCTTGGTCAAAGTTGGCATTTTCAGCAGCACTTCAGAGGGCGGTCCTGTCACCATGGTTGACATCGTCAACCTCGTTGCCGGTGGTGATGGCTATGCGAAGTTAGACCCAACCGCAAACGACTTTGATTCATTGGCTAAGGGCTTGACCTTGGTACCGGGGTCGTTGAAACCGAATATGAAAGAGGGAACACCCGCATACATCGCCGCCGCCGAGCTAATCAAGGAGCCTGCAGCTAATGCTGGCCGATTGGTAACTGTTAGAGCAGCTGGTCAAGAGTCTGAAATCGAGTTCATCTATTCCGTGCGGGATGGCGCTGGAAACGTGTCGCCAGGTGTGATCTTGTTGCGTTCATCGAAGACCGCGTCACCCGACCAACCCGAAGTGCAAGACACGATCGTTGACGCTTCACAACGCGGAACTCTAGCGACTGAGGGTGTTGATGTGGTTACCAATAAGGTCACGTGGTTGACCGGTGACCCGGCTGGATTGAAACTGTCGATCGTAGGCGACTCCAAGGGGTTCCGAGTGAGTGGCACGAAGCGCCTCATTGGTCGGGCTCCGGCAAAGGCAACCTTTGTTGTGTTCCAGCTATCGGGTAAGAGCTACACGAACCAAGACGTGACCACCTTTGGAATCCTTCGCATCCCGGCCGAGACAAAAGTCATCAGCCTTAAGGACTTCAGCAAGGTTTGGGAAGTGAACGAGGGTGAGACAGACCAGCAGGATCTAATCGACTGGGTCGCCCTGACCGCTGGTTCGGCGGTAGAAGTGGATGCCAAGAACGTAAAGACGTCGCCAAATGGCCGCACCGAGGGCAAGTGTTCGTTTAGAGGGGGCACCCTGGTTGAGTACGCTGCCGGAGCCGGTGGCGAAGTTTTCAACGACGTCTGCCTGGTTCCGATGCGTTACGTTGGTGAGGCGCAGTACACGGTTATCCCACTTCGAATCCGCGTGATTCCGGATAAACCAGAGCCGACTTTCACGAATATTTTCATCGAGGTAACTCCAGGAGCTACCGCGGTAGTGGATCTAAAAACCATGGTCACCTGGGACGAAAAGAATCCGGACTATGCATGGAGGGTCGAACGCGCCAGCGGATCGAGCATCTCTTCTACCGGCCCAGATAATGGCCTGATGACCTTCAGCGTGCTGCAAGGCGCAGATGCTGGCGAGTCCGACACGTTCACCGTGAGAATAGGAAACTTCAAGGCTTCCGGTGTTATCACGGTGATTGTTGGTGAGTCACCTAGTCAAAAACCATCTGCAACTTTGACCTTTGACAACAAGAGCTGCGATGTCAAGTCGGGTAGTTGTGCTCTGAAAGTGGGCGACCTGACCGGCGTTGTCAACGCGTCCACCGAACCACTCAAGTTCATGCCGATCGGTTACGTGAAAGGAACGCCAAACTACAAGGCGGGCAAAGCTCTCTTCTGTCAGCAAATCACCATCAAGGTGACTGACGCAAATACCGTCACGGCAACTTGGGACACCAAAAAGGGTATTCCGGTGTCGCAGTACTGCCCTGCGCAGAACGCACCCGGGGCACTGCTTGACGGGGTCGGCCAAAAGGGTGTTCTAAAGGTAGTTGTCGATATGCAGGGCGCACCACTCGCTCCGTTGGCAATTGAACAAGTTGATTACTCGCGATCTACGGTCACAATTCGCATCAAGGCCGGTGACAACACCGTTGGGGAAAATGCTGTTACCGAATATGAAGTTAGCGAAGCTGGCAAGTTTGTGGTCACGTGCAAGCGCGAGGGTGATGAGATTGTTACCACCTGCCCCGTAATTGAAGACCTGCGCCCTTATCGCGGACCAGCGGATAAAGACAACCTGCACATTTATTCGGTGAAGGCCAAGAATCGAGTCGGCGAATCTACAGCCAAGGACAGCCCTGGAATTTACGCTTACGACAACCTAAAGCCGATCACTACCGACGTTATCGAGGGCAAAACCGTCCTTGGGCGTGAAACTTCCGAGACCATGGGTGTCGTGAAGGTCACCCTCAAGCCTCGAGAGGACCCACTCGCCGCCAAGTACATCGTCTCGGGCGAAGGTGGCACCTCAGTTCAAACCGTAGCCATCAACGGTGACTACAAGGAGCGAACTTTTGAAATCTCGGTCAAACCAGGCACTCAGAGCGTAATCACAGTTCGGGCCGAAGGCGCTATCCCGCCGCCGGTTAGAGGCGTTATCGAGAAGTCAGCTACTACCTGGACGGGTCGAGTAGCAGGTTCCCCGTCCATCGGTAAGGCGAGTGCATCGATACTCGGCGATAGCGCACCTTACTTCGGAAAGATGACGCTGGCCGACGCCAACCGAAAGTACAGCGATCGAATATCGAAGATCGCCTACGTCTTCTGGCCGGGGCTTACCGCTCCTGCTTGTGCCTTTGACGAGTCAAAGAATGAGCTCACCGTCAGTTCGGTAGCCGGGGCAGTGGTCAAGTTCGCCGAAGACCGCGCAATAAACGATCAAATCGCCGACCTCACCTCACCCGATATCGCAGGTCTCGAGCAAAACGTAAGTTATCGAGCCAAAGTTTGCTATTCGAATGGATTCAAGATGGCCGAAGCGATTGCAACCAATACCCTCTCGACCATCGCCGATCCGAAGGACGGCGACTACGAGTACACGGTCGGTTTAGCCTCGCAGGCGCAGGCCGCTACTGGCGCGCTATTCAGCTGGGTCGTAAAGATCGCCAAGTCGCCGACACTTCCGGCCGGTATGAAGGTTCAGTTTGCGGGAGATCCGACTAAGCCCGCCGAATGGAAAGACTCGATTTACTCAACCGCTTGGGGTGAAAAGCCAGTGATCCGAGTGCGCTACTGCAACCTGGCTGGCACGATCTGCAGTTCTGGTCAAACCCTTGTCAAGGCGCAATCCGATACCAAGTCTTGGCAGGTTCGAATTGACCGCGCGTACCTCGCGTCGAATGATGAAAACGCCACCGAACTTTCCACCTGCAGCGCGACAAGGCCATTGGATCTGAACTTTGGCGTTGTCGGCGGTGGCACTGCGGGCTGGATCGGCGGAAAGCCCGAGTCCATTGCAAACGGAGAGTATCTGGCCGAATACCAGTTGAGTGGTTCAACGTCTTGGTCTGAGCTGGATGGTTCTCGCTCGTTCTTCCGTGCCCTTCGCGGGGTCGGCACGATCAAGAAACTGCGGTTCTGGTTCCAACCAAATGGTGGAACGACCAGAGAACTCGAGAGGGTTCAGGTGACGCTCGATGTCACCTGTTAGAAAGTTAGAGGAAAGGTAAAAATGGCACTAACAAAAGAGCAGGTTGCCGCGTTCAAACGCGGGTTCGACCTGATTAGCGACAACATCGAAAAGGCGGTGTTCGGCAAGAAAGCCGAGATACGCCTGGTTCTCGCCGCGATGATCTCAGAGGGGCACGTGCTTCTCGAGGACTTCCCGGGCACCGGTAAAACCGCCCTGGCAAGGGCTCTGGCTGAGACGATTCGCTGCGAAAACAAGCGAATCCAATTCACCCCAGACCTCTTGCCGAGCGACGTTACCGGCATGGAGATCTACAACCAGAAGACTCAGGTGTTCAAGTTCGAACCTGGCCCGGTCTTTGCCAACATCGTCCTCGCCGACGAAATCAACCGAGCCGGGCCAAAGACCCAGTCGGCTTTGCTTCAGGCGATGGAAGAAGGCAAAGTCAACGTTGGCAAGGTCGAATACGAGCTACCGATGCCTTTCTTGGTAATTGCCACTCAGAACCCGGTCGAGCAGGAGGGTGTTTACCCTTTACCAGAGGCACAGTTAGACCGCTTTATGATCAAGACTTCACTCGGTTACCCAGATGCCGAATCGACAAAGTTGATCCTGACCGGTCTGGTTCAATCGGGCGGCAAGCTTGCGCCTGCGGTATCTTCGGACGATGTTCGCGCGATGACTAAATACGCGCGCGAGGTTGCCATTTCCGATGAGCTGATCGAATACATCGTCAAAATCGTTGAGCAGACTCGAAACAGCAAGCGTGTAGAGATTGGTTCTTCGGTTCGCGGTGCTCGAAACCTAGCGAAGCTGGCCAAGACCTGGGCTCTGACAGACGGCCGTGACTACGTGGTTGCAAACGACATCAAGGCGCTCGCAGTAACCGTTCTTGCTCACCGATTGAAGTTGAACCCGGAGCTTGAAGAGAACGACGGTGTCAAAAACGAAACCGTGATGCTCGAGATCCTCAACAGCATCACCCCACCAAAGGATCCGAGCAAGTAATGTCACGCATCAGAAACAACGTCTCGGGCATAACGACGCCAACCGCGCGCGCCATTCGCCGGTTGGTAGGTTCGGTCGTTCCCGCTGCGCTCGTTTCTGATGCCAAGTACTCGCCCGCGAAGGTGGCCAAGACTGTTGCCTCCGTTCTAACCGCAGCCGGCTGGTTTGCCGTCGCGCTGGTCTTGCTCTGGTGGCCTCTCGGTTCAGCTTTGCGCTGGGTTGAGTTCGCCATCGCTGGTGCAATTGCGCTGCTGATTCTGCTCTTCGCCCTACCTTTCCTAATTGGAGGGCAGAATTACGCAATCCACTTCGAGCCTGAATCAAACGCTGACATCAGGCTCACCGCTGGTGAAACGTTCGAGACAACGGTGATTGTGGAGAACAGCTCCTCAAAGCTCGAAATGCCCGGCCAGTTGGAGAGCTCCTTCGGCGATGACCAACTTGTGATTCGAGTGCCTCTCCTTCGACCGTTCGCAACACATCGACAAACACTGCGCCGGCCAAACATGCCGCGCGGCAAGCTGGTTATTTCGTGGCGTTCGATTCGTAAGGACCCTGCGGCTCTAGTTAGACGCGAGGTACGGTTCGATCCCACCCTCGGAGTCGTCGATAAGACCGTGTGGGTGCACCCGAAGATTGCCAGGGTGGGCTCTCCGCTCAGAGGAATCATCAAGGACCTAGAGGGTAACCCTAGCGCCCAACTCGTTGATTCGGACACCTCCTTCCACGCGATTCGCGAGTACCGGGCAGGTGACAGCTCTAGACACATTCACTGGGCCTCAACCGCCAAGATCGGCAAGGTTGGCGAATTCATGGTTCGTCAGTTCCAGGAAACCCGACGCTCTCGAGTGGTGCTTATGCTTGCCGCCAGCCAGACGGAGTACGCGAAAACCGTTTTGGCCGACGAACCTAATCCCGAGTTCGAACTCGCTGTTAGTGCGCTAGGTTCGGTTGGTTACCAGGCACTTAGCGATGGCCGAACAGTGACAGCAGTCATGGGAAGACCACGCACCTCTGATTTTGTTTCCAACGGACGAGGCGCATCTAAGGCTGCTCTCAAGGAACTCAAGGCAACCTCAAAGTTCAAGCTTCTGGACAGCCTTAGCGACGTACAGCTGAGCAATAAGAGTTCTCAGCGACTCTTGAAAGAAGTCAGCTTGAGAGTAGGCCAGACCTACCATGACGTTTCGTTGGTAGTTGTCTTCTGCGGATCAACCGTGACCGACTCGCAATTGCGTTCTATTCAACAAAACTTGCCGAAGGGCATTGGAATCCTTACGGTAGTCGCCTCTCCAAGTGCGGCCACCTCGGTGCGAACTATCGAGAAGATGAAGGTTGTAACAATCAGCTCTCTAGATCAAATCAGTTCGGCGATAAGGCGGTTCCAGCGATGAAACCTTTGAACCTCGACCGCAACACTTCTCGCGGTTTTGCCTATTCGCTAGGTTTTACCGTTTTCGCAAGCTGGCTTATTTGGCCAATCTACAATGACCCTTATTTCGCGATTGTGGTCGCAGTGGCATCCTTTGCCGGGCTTTTTGGAGCGAGGATTCTTCGCGCTCGTGCCGCAACATGGCTAACCCAAGTTCTCTACGCGCTCGTTGCCATAGTCCTTGTTGGGCCGCTCGTTTCAGCCCCATCGATTTTTTCTTCCGGGCTCGCCGCCTTCGGGCTCTGGTCGGATGCTGTTACATCGATAGTCTTCGGTTGGCGTCAACTTGTCACAATCGATCCGCCGATTGGCACATACCACGGCCTCATGGTTCCGGCGTTTGTGACTTTCTTTGTAGCGAATTTCATAAGCGCACTAGTAATTCTGGGGAATCGCAAGCGACAGTGGGTAGCAATTCTGCCCTACTTTGCAATGGTGATTTTCTCTTTCGCTTTCGGGCAGGCGGCGGTAAACGACAAGACCAACCTCTTTGGTCTCGTGTTCGATATCCCTAGCTCTTACGTTTCGGGACTAGTGATTTTGATCGCTGCGATTCGATACCTG
>JACCDH011038952.1_pt1 | contig 17024 bp, 22 predicted proteins | sample 7442481 | NCBI WGS metagenome assembly JACCDH01 (sample SAMN15323433, study PRJNA562643) | freshwater metagenome | isolation source: river surface water | place: USA:Blue River Watershed | collected 2017-08-15
CAATGCCGCCGCCGTGGTCTGCGGCTACGATTCGGAGAGTGTCTTGCATCCCGGTGTTGAACCCCGTTCCGGTCCCCATGGCAACCCAGATGCGGGGTCGGTCACCCGCAGGGGCAACCAGAAGGATGGGGTCAACCCAGACCGATGCAGGGGAACCTGCGGCAGGAAAGCCACGAAATCTTAACAGTTTGGCCTTAATCGGTCGTTATGTTGATTTCCAGAACATCCGATCCAGACTTTGTTTTGGGAGAGAGGGTGATGTCATGCTGGAATTTCTGACCAAGGAAATCCGCGATGGGCTGGAGGCTGCCCGTCTGCGCGACCGCAGCAAGAAATCGCGCCTGCGGGTGCAGGTGGGGGACGCGGTCTTTCCCGTGCTGCGGCTGTGGGAGGATGGATTGGCGCTGGACGCCAGCCTGACACCGCATCTGCGCGGGCTGGTCGATGTCTACGACGGCGCGACCCATATCCTGCAATGCCTGATCGTCGCCAGCACTGCGGATGGCGGAGAGTTGGTTTGCACCTTCAAACGCTCCACCCCCATCGGCGCCGACCGCCCCGCGCTGGACTACTGGCGGGACGAGAACGCGCCGGTGGGGTTGTTGCCGAAGGCGTGATGCCTTCGGCGTTTCCCCTCACTGCAAATCCCGAAACGCCTCTTGCATCCGGCTGACCGCCTCCACCACCAGCGCGCGGGGGGTGGCGATGTTGAAGCGCAGGAAGGTCTCGCCGCCCGCGCCGAAGCTGATGCCGTGGTTGCTGGCGATGCGGGCGGATTTTTCGACGCGGGCGATGAATTCGGCGGGCTCCATCCCGGTGCCGCTGAAATCGACCCAAGCCAGGTAGGTGGCCTCCAACGCCATCGACCGCACGCCGGGGATGGCGTTCAATCCGTCATCCAGAATACGGCGGTTGCCGTCCAGATACCCCACCAGATCATCCACCCAAGCCGCGCCTTCGGGCGAATAGGCGGCGGTGGCCATGTGCATGCCAAAGGAATTGCCCGAAATCCCCATCGCCATGATCACGGCGGCGAATTTCGCGCGCAACGCCGGGTCTTGCACGATCACGTTGCCGATATGCGCGCCCGCGATGTTGAACGTCTTGGTCGTGGCCGTCATCATCACCAGACGGTCGCGGATATCGGGGCAAGCGGTCGCCATCGGGTGATGTTTGACGCCTGAAAGCACCAGATCATGGTGAATCTCATCCGACACAAGGATCAGGTCGTGGCGGATGCAGAAATCGGCGACGCCGCGCAATTCCTCGGCCGTCCAGACCCGCCCGCCGGGATTGTGCGGCGAGCAGAGGATGAACATCGTCTCGGTCCCCGTCATCTGGGCGTCCCAAGCGGCGAAGTCCATCTCGTAGCGACCATTGGTGTTCGTAAGCTGGCATTCCACCACCTGACGACCTGCCGCTTTGATGGTGCGGGCGAAGGCGTGATACACGGGGGTGGTCAGGACGACGCCGTCACCCGGTTGGGTAAAGGCTTGCAGGCAAAGACCCGTGCCGTTGACCAGACCGTGGGTGGTGAAGATATCCTCACGCGCCACGTCCCAGCCGTGACGCGTCGCCATCCACCAGCGGATCGCGTCCAGATAGGCGGTATCGTCGCCGAAATAGCCGTAGATGCCATGCGCGGCCATCTTGTCCACCGCCGCCTGCACGCAGGCCGGGGGGCGGAAATCCATGTCGGCCACCCACATCGCCAGACCGTCCTTGGCCGGAACGCCATAAAGACGCTCCATCATGTCCCATTTGACGCTGTGGGTGCCAAAGCGGTTGATCGGCTCATCAAAGCTCATGCCGGGGCCTTTCTTGTGGTCGGTTGCGGCGGTTTGTTCTGCCTGAGATGGATAAACCGGAAGGCTTTTCCATTTCAATCATGCAATGCGAGACATTGTTCTGAAATATCTCCGAATCCTGGAGAATTTCCCCAGCTTGCCCGGTCATGCGCCGCCATTGCGCGGCGGGGGGGATTTGGGTAAATGCTTCCGCCATGATCCGCCCTATCCTGATCCATCCCGATCCGCGCCTCAAGAAGGTCTGCGACCCTGTCCCGGCAATCTCGTCGGAATTGGGCAAGCTGGCCGAGGATATGCTGGAAACCATGTACGACGCGCCCGGCATCGGCCTTGCCGCGCCGCAGATCGGTGTGACCAAACGCCTGATCGTCATGGATTGCGTCAAGGAAGGCGCGGGCGACCCCCGCCCGATGGTGCTGTTCAACCCCGAGGTCGTCTGGTCGTCCGAGGATTTGAACATCTACGAGGAAGGCTGCCTGTCCATCCCCGACCAATATGCCGAGGTGAAGCGTCCGGCATCCGTGGCCGTGCGCTGGACCGGTCTGGATGGCGTGGCGCAGGAAGAGCAGTTCGACGGCATCTGGGCGACCTGCGTGCAGCACGAGATCGACCACCTGAACGGCAAGCTGTTCATCGATTATCTGGGCCTGATGAAGCGGCAGATGATCACCCGCAAGATGGAAAAGCTGAAGCGCGAACGGGCGCGGGGCTGATGGCCGTCCTGGCCGTGCGGTTGTGGCCTGATCCGGTGCTGTCGCGCGTGGCGGAGCCGGTGACGGAGAGTGCCGCCGCGCGGGGTTTGGCCGCTGACATGCTGGACACGATGTATCACGCGCAAGGCCGGGGTCTGGCCGCGCCGCAGGTGGGCGTGTCCTTGCGGGTCTTTGTCATGGATGCGACGTGGAAAGAGGGTGCCCCTGCGCCGCAAGTCTTTGTCAATCCGGTGATCGTTTCGCGGTCTGACGATGTTGCAACGGGGCCGGAGGGCTGTTTGTCCATTCCCGGCATCACCACCGCCATCGCCCGCGCCACCGCCATCCGCCTGCGCTGGACCGATCTTGACGGCATGGGCCAAGAGGCGGATCTGACTGGCTTTCACGCCATCTGCGCCCAGCATGAAATCGACCATCTTGACGGGATCGTCACCCTTGACCGCCTGTCGCCCGAGGCCCGCGCAAAGGCCGAAGCGGAGTATCTTGCATGACTGTCCGTCTCTGCCTGCCATGGCCGCATCCCGTGCTTCGAACGCCCGCCGCGCCGGTGGAGGCGATCACGGATGAGGTGCGCGCCCTCTGGGCCGACATGATCGACACGATGGACGCGATGCCGGGCTATGGCCTTGCGGCCGTCCAGATCGGGGTGCCGTTGCGTCTGGCCGTGGTGGATTGCTCTACCGAACGCGGGCAGGCGGTGCGGATGGCGAACCCGGAAATCCTGCATGCCAGCGGACAGTTGCGCGAACACGAGGAGGCCTCGCCGAACCTGCCCGGTGTGTCGGCGGTGATCGCGCGCCCGCGTGCCGTGACGGTGCGGTTCCTGAACGAGCGCGGCGAGATGGAAGAGCGCGATTTCGTCCATCTCTGGGCCACAAGCGCACAGCATCAGGTCGATCACTTGAACGGCAAGATGTATTTCGACCATCTCTCGCCGTTGAAGCGCAAGATGCTGATCGCCAAGTCAGAAAAGCTGCGCAAACGCGGTTGAGAGTCAGTCGCAACGGGTTTGCAGGATGAGTTTGCGAAGCGTTCGCAAGTTTTGCGGTTTGCAAGTCAGTCGCAAGTTGGGAAGATGGCGTTTAAGTATCTGTAACTAAATGAAACCTGCCCTCAGATCGGGGCAGGTTCAAAAACGGGGAGAAGGGCCGCGAATGCGAGTGATTTTCATGGGCACGCCGGAGTTTTCGGTCCCGGTCCTCGACGCGCTGCATCAAAGCCATGAGGTCGTGGCGGTTTACAGCCAGCCGCCGCGCCCGGCAGGTCGGGGGCAGGCGCTGCGCCCCAGCCCGGTACAGGCGCGGGCCGAGGCTTTGGGTCTGACGGTCCGCCACCCCACCAGCCTGCGGACGCCCGAGGCGCTGGCGGAGTTTGCCGCCTTGCAGGCCGATGTCGCCGTCGTGGTGGCTTATGGCCTGATCCTGCCGCAAGCCATTCTGGACGCGCCGCGTTTGGGGTGTTTGAACATCCACGCCTCGCTCTTGCCGCGTTGGCGGGGGGCGGCGCCGATCCATCGCGCGATCATGGCGGGGGATGCCGAGACCGGAATCTGCATCATGCAGATGGAGGCGGGGTTGGACACCGGTCCCGTCCTGCTGCGTCAGGCGGCGACGATCGGGGCAGAGGAAACCACGGGCGAACTGCATGACCGCCTGTCGGGGATGGGGGCTGCACTGATCGTTCAGGCGCTGGCGCACCTGCCCGATCTGACGCCCGACTCGCAGCGCGATGACGGCGTGACTTATGCCGCCAAGATCGACAAGGCCGAGGCGCGGGTGGATTGGTCGCTCCCGGCGGTAGAGGTGGATCGTCTGATCCGGGGGGTGTCGCCCTTTCCGGGGGCGTGGTGCATGTTCGGCAAGGAACGGGTCAAGCTGCTGAAATCGCGGGTGGTTTCTGGTCAAGGTGCGCCGGGGCAGGTGCTGTCGGGCCTGACCATCGCTTGCGGCGAAGGCGCGGTGGACATCCTGATGGCTCAGCGTGAGGGGAAACGGCCGCAGGCGCAGGCCGATTTCCTGCGCGGGGCGGTGCTGCCCGACCGGCTGGACTGACCCATGCGCCTTGGCGATTGGGCGCAGGCGATCAAGCGCGATTTGGGGGTTCTGTGGATGGCCCGCAAGGACCCGCGCGTGCCGCGCGCGTCCAAGGTGGTGGCCGTAGCGGCGCTGGCCTATGCGCTCAGCCCCATCGACCTGATCCCCGATGTGATTCCCGTCTTGGGACAGGTGGATGACCTGATCCTTGTGCCCCTGCTGATCTGGGCCGCCCTGCACCTGATCCCAGCGGACCTGCGTGCCGAACTCAGGGCGCGGGCCCTGCGCGACGGGCCGGGTCGGCTGCCCACAAGCCGCGTCGGTGCGGCGGTCATCATCTTGTCGTGGCTCTTGGCGGCAGGCGCGACCGTCGCCATATTGATCGGGTAACCGCAGGCCGGAGGCCGCAGCCATGCCCATCCTTGCCCTTGTCATCATCGGTGCCGCCGCCGGATTTCTGGCCACACGCTTGATGCGGTTGCAGACGGACGTTCCGACCACGGTCGTGATCGGCGTGGCGGGGGCCCTGTTGGGCGGCCTCGTGCTGCGTGTCCTCGTCACGGTCACCGGCATGGCGGCCGGGTTTCTGGGGGCGGTGCTTGGCGCGGTGGCCCTGATCTGGCTGTGGAAAATCTACTTTTCTAGGTAAGCCGCTTGGCCGCGTCCTTCACGCGAAAGCCCTTGCCCCCGGCGTGGAGCCACAAGAGTTGCCCCTGCCACGCGGCAAAGAGCATCGCCGCTGCCTCCGGCCCCTTGGTGCCGCCGCCAAGGCGCAGCGACAGGGTGGCTTCCAGTTGGCGGCGCCACGTCTCTGCCGCCTCGCGCAGGGTGGCGTCGCGCAGGGTCAGCGCCATCAGCGCGGGGTCCGTCATCGCCGCCGCAGGTTCGGCCAGTGACTTGAGCAGGGCTTGCGGCTGCGCCTCTTCGGATTCGGTGGTGCGGGCCAGCAGATCCTGCCAGCCGTCCAGAACGGCGGCGCGGATCATGCCGTCACGGGTGCCGTAGCGTTGCACCAGCGATGGCGGCGCAAGGCCGGTGAGGCGGGCCACCGCGCCAAAGGCCACGGCCTTTTCACCGTCCCGCGCCAAGAGCGCGCGGATCGCGGCATAGATGTCGGCGTCGGGGATGCTGCGCGGGCGGGCCATCGGGTTCCAGTCTGTCACCGTCCGCCAACCGTAACCGCGCCGTGGACAAAGGCAAGCCGCCTATCGTTTGGGCGCGCGCGGCGGACGGGGGCGATAGACCGGCAGCCGCCAACCCAGCGCCAGACTGCCTGCCCGCAAGGTCAGCGTGACCAGACCGCACAGCGCCAAGGCGACCGCGACCGGCAGGCCCAGCGCGGTCAGGCCAGAGGCGGCGACAGCCCCCGCAAAGGCGCATGAGACGTAAAGCTCTCCCTGCTTCAGGACCAGCGGCACCTCGTTGCAGACCACATCGCGCAGCAAGCCGCCCATGCAGCCCGTCACCATTCCCATCACCAGCACGATGGGCCAGGACTGGCCTTCGGCCAGCGCGACGCCCACACCCGCAGGCACCGCGACGGCAAGGGCAAAGGCATCCAGCCATTCCAGCGTCCGGTACCGGCTTTCCAGCCGATGCGCGCCGATGAACACCGCCACGGCGGCGACAGAGGCCACGCCCAGCAGGCCGGGGTCCGACAGCCACAGCGGCGGGCGGTCAAGGATCACATCGCGCAGCGTCCCGCCGCCGATGGCCGTCAGACAGGCGATGAAGATGAAACCCACGATGTCCAGTTGCGACCGGCTGGCCACCAAGGCCCCCGTCAGCGCAAAGACCGCAACCGAGGCATAATCAAGCAGCGTCAGCACGGTGTCGGCGGGCAGCATCAGGGCGGGCGCGATCATGCCTTGACCTTGAACGGGGCCATGCCGGCCCGGGCCAAGGCATCGGCGCGCTCATTCTCCGCGTGGCCCGCATGGCCCTTGATCCAGCGCCACGTCACCTTGTGGGTCTTTTGCGCCGCGTCGATGCGCTGCCAGAGGTCCACATTCTTGACCGGGTCCTTGCCTGCGGTGCGCCAGCCGTTCCGCTTCCAGCCGTGAATCCATTCGGTCACGCCGTTCTTCACATAGGCGCTGTCGGTGACGATGGTGATCTCGGTCGGTCGGGCCAACGTCTCAAGGGCCGAGATTGCGGCCAAAAGCTCCATCCGGTTGTTGGTGGTCAGTGCCTCGCCGCCGTTCAACTCGCGCTCTTTCAGCACGGTGTCGCCATCGCGGGCGATCAGCAGCACGCCCCAGCCTCCGGGGCCGGGATTGCCGGAACAGGCACCGTCGGTATAGGCGAAAAGGTCGGGCATGAGGTCTCCTTTGCCCTTTCCCTATGCGCGGGGGGCGGGCCGGTCAACCTCGGGTGCGGTCATTCGTAGAGGATCGGCACAGCCAGACAGGCCAGCACCACCGCCGTCAGGATCAGGCGCAGGCGCATCCACCAAGCCGGGGCCAGACCCTGCCGGGCAAAGCTGAAATCCAGCAGGATCAGCCCGGCGAACCCCGCCGCAAGGTTCACCGCCGCATCGCCGGGCTGACCGTTGACCATGAAGAACGCCCAGAGCGCCGGGATCACCGACAGCGCGTAGCCCACCGCTGCCGCCGCCCCCTTGGTCTTGGTCGCAAAGCCCCAGAGCACGCCGGACATGAAGGACAGGATCACGGTGCCATAGGTCAGGCTGACATAGGTTCCCTTGAACATCGGCGGCACCAGCGCACCGCCCCAGACCAGCGAGGGCGGATAAAGCACGTTGAGCGCCCCCCAGACAAAGGGGATCAGACCGGCCAGACCAAGGATCAGGGCAGAGCGGGGGATCGTGGCGTCGCGGTTGGTCATGGCGTCTCCGTCAGGGTGGCGATCAGGGCGGCGATACGCTTCATGCGGGTCGGCGCGGTCTTTGCCGTGTCGATCTGATACAGCAAGCCGCGCCGCTTGCCTGCGGTCAAAGCCTCCCAGTCGGCGGTCAGACCTGCCGCGCGCAGGGCCGCAGCGATGTCATCGGGCACATCCACGCGGTCATCCGGGGCGGGGCGCAAGCGCACCTCAAGCCTTTCACCGGGCTGGATGCCGATGCGATCAAGCAGGCTTTGCCCGGCCCACAGGAACAGCCCGTCGAGGACCGGTGCCCGTGTCACGGCGAGGTTGACAGGGTGGTCGTTGATCTCTCCCTCCACCCGTTTGGCCCCTTGCGCCGACAGGGCGGCGGCGGCTTCGGGCGGCAAGGGCAGGACAGTGTAGGTCGCCTTGCCCCAAACCATCGGCTGGACCGAGGCCTCGAAGCTGACCCACTCTGTCATGCCGGTTCGCGCAGGATGCGGGGCACCTTGAATTCCACGGTCTCCACGGCGGTTTCCACCATTTCCACGGTGGTGGCATAGCGGGCGCGGAAGGCGTCGATCACCTCGTTTACCAGCACTTCGGGGGCGCTTGCCCCGGCAGTGACGCCCACGGCGCGGATGCCCTGCAAGGCGCGCCAGTCGATATCCGTTGCCCGCTGGATCAGTTGCGAATAGGCGCAACCAGCGGCGGAGCCCACCTCGACCAGACGCTTGGAGTTGGAGGAATTTGGCGCACCGATCACCAGAAGCGCATCAATCTTGGGGGCCACGGCCTTGACCGCCGCCTGACGGTTGGTGGTGGCATAGCAGATGTCTTCCTTGTGTGGGCCGATGATGGCCGGAAAGCGCGCCTGCAAGGCCGCCACGATCCCGGCCGTGTCATCCACGGACAGGGTGGTCTGGGTGATATAGGCCAGCTTGCCCGGATCGCGCACCGACAGTGTTGCCACATCCTCGGCGGTTTCGACCAGCAGCACTTCGCCGGGCGGCAATTGGCCCATGGTGCCCACGGTTTCGGGATGCCCGGCATGGCCGATCATCACCATCTGCAAGCCGTTTTCGGAATGGCGCTGGGCTTCGTTGTGCACCTTGGTCACCAAGGGGCAGGTGGCATCGACCGCAATCATCCGGCGCGCCTCGGCGGCGGCGGGCACGGATTTCGGCACGCCATGGGCGGAAAAGATCACCGGGCGGTCATCGGGGCAGTCGTCCAGTTCCTCGACAAAGACCGCCCCCTTGGCGCGCAGGTCCTCGACCACATAGCGGTTGTGGACGATCTCATGCCGCACATAGACCGGGGCGCCCCATTTCTCGATCGCCATCTCGACGATCTTGATCGCCCTGTCCACCCCGGCGCAGAATCCGCGCGGCGCGGCAAGGTAAAGCGTCAGCGGCGGCAGGTCGGTCATGGCATGGCTTCCGGCGAGAAAAGGACGGTTCCCTTAGCTACCGTGGATTGCCACAAGGCGCAAATGCCACATTTGCCGAAGATCTTGCCGGAAAGGCCAAGTTCCATGGTAAAGCCGTTTGCGATATCGTCGTCTTGCTACGGTGTGGGTCCGTTCGGCGAAAAGGTTCGACCGGGTGAATTGCCCGGGGGGGTGTGGTGTCTGTCAAGGATCGGTTGACCGCGTTTCAGCGCGCCTTCTGGGATGGGGGTGAGCTCAGCGAAGACGAATGGTATCGCGGCCTCGCCACGCGTGGCATGGGCATTGCCGTACTGATCGTCGGGCTGATCTGGATCGGCGTCGGACTGGCCATCGACTCGCGGTTGATCGTGTTGCTGTCCACGGTGATGACCCTCGGGTCAGGGGTGGCGGTCTATCTGGTCAGCTATGGACGCCCGACCCTGGGGCGCGTGCTGTGGTTCTGGACCTCGCTGATCGTCTTGATGATCGGGCATTTCAACATTCACCCTTCGGCCAATGTCGATCAGCTTTATGCGCCGGTTCTGGCAGGGGTTTTCCTGAACTGTTCGATCCGGACGGAAAAGGCGCTGATCCTGTTCCTGATCGTGTCGATCCTTGGCTGTTGGCTGGGGGCAAATCTGTTGGGGGCCGATTTCTTCGGTCCGCCGATCATCGGGCATGAGATCGCGGAAACGGTCGTCGCCCCGGCGGCGACGGCCTCTTCCATCCTTGTGGTCGGGGCCAATGTGCTGCTGTTCGCGCTGATCGCCGAGCGTTACAACGTCCGCATGGGGGCTGCCCGGCGCGAGGCCGAGGCGGCCAACCGCTCGAAAAGCGAATTCCTTGCCGCGATGAGCCATGAAATCCGCACCCCGATGAACGGGGTGATCGGGATGGCCGACATCCTCGCCGCGACCGACCTGTCGCCGCAGCAGAACCGCAACCTCGGCACCATCCGCGATTCGGCGCTGTCCCTCTTGCGCATCATCGAGGACATCCTGGACATGTCGTCCATCGAGGCGGGCAAGCTGCAACTGGTCGAAGAGCCGATGCCCTTGGCCGAGGTGATCGAAAGCACCCTGGACGCGCTGCGCCCCTATGGCGACCAACACAATGTCATGGTGCATCTGCGGCTGCATCCGGGGTTGCCCACCATCGTGCGGGGCGATCCGGGGCGCATCCGGCAGATCGTGATGAACCTGCTGGGCAATGCCATCAAATTCTCGCGCCGGCCCAAGGATGAACGGCCCGGGCAGGCCGCGCTGGTGGTTGCCCCCGATGCGGACGGCCGCATCAGCCTGCAATTCCGCGACGACGGCATCGGCATCGCGCCGGATTTCCTGCCGCAGCTGTTCGAACCCTTCGGCCGGTCCGAGATGGTGACCACGCGGCGCTTTGGCGGCACCGGGCTTGGCCTTGCCATCGTGCGCCAGCTTGTGACCAAGATGGCCGGTGACATCACGGTCGACAGCCAGCCCGGCCTTGGCGCGACCTTTACCGTGACCCTGCCCCTGCCGGTGCTGTCACCCGCCCCCACGGCGGCGAACCTGTCGGGCACGCGGGTGTTGCTGGCCGGTCTTGCCGATTGGCAGGCCGAGGATTGGCGCGCAGTTCTGGCCCCTACCGGCGCGCAGGTGCAGACTGCGACCTTGGCCGAAGCGCAGGCCATTCTTGCCGATCCCCGAGCGGTCTCCCGGCGGCCGCCGATCCTTGTGCTGTCGGATTTCGACGGCGAGGGCCGGGAGGACGGTGCCCGGAACGCGGCCTTGGCTGTTGCGGCGCCCGAACAGCGCGTGGTGGTGATGACCCGGATGCGCAGCCGCCCGTCGGGTCTGATCGATCGGCAGATCCATCAGGTGCAGGCCTTGCCGATGCTGCCGTCGGAGGCGCTGGCGGCGGTCTTGTCCACGGCGGCGCTGTCACCCTCTGCCGATCCGCGATCCACCTCGGACGCGGCGCAGGGGGCGGCTCAGGGCGCGGCGCGGATGCGTATCCTTGTGGCCGAGGACAATGAGATCAATCAGGTCGTGCTGGCCACCCAGCTGGAGAAGATGGGCCATGATGCCGTCATCACCGGCGACGGGCTTGAGGCCTTGGCCGCGTGGCAAAGCCAGCGCTTCGATCTTGTGCTGACCGATTGCCACATGCCCAACATGGACGGTTTCGGCCTGACCGACGCCATCCGCCGCGAGGAACGTGAGCGTCGCCTGCCGCAGGTGCCCATCATCGCCGTGACCGCGAACGCGCAGGCAGGGGAAGGGGATCGCTGTCTGGCGCGCGGGATGACGGCCTATCTGTCCAAACCCGTACGGATGGCGGATTTGCGCCGCGTGATCGACGGGACCCCTCCCGCGCAGCAGCCTTCGGCACGCCTGTCCTAACCGATCAGGCCGCTGGTCACCAAGGCCAGCACGACATACCGGCTGGTCTTGGCGATGCCCACCAGCAGGAAGAACAGGTCCAGCCGCAGCCGCAGCGCGCCTGCCAGCGCGCAGGCAAGATCGCCCCCCGGCAGCCAGCTCACCAGCAGCATCCAGCGGCCCCAGCGGGCAAACCAGCGCTCCGCCTTGGCCATGGCGGCGGGGTCGGGGCGCAGGCGGGGCCAGCGGGCGAGCACCGGCTCGAACATCCGCGCCCCCCGGCCCATGGCATAGGTCACCCCGGACCCGGCCGTATTGGCGACAGAGGCGACAAGCACCAGCAACCACAGCTGATCCGGCAAAGCCGCCACCGCGCCGACAAAGGCCACCTCGGATTGAAAGGGAACCGGTGTCGCGGCCAGAAAGGCCGCAAGGGCCAGGCCCGACAGGATGGACAGCGTCAGCATCGCGGCAACGTTGTCATCCGCGCTGCATGTGCAGCCGGTCTGCAAAGGCCCGCATCGCGGCGGACCCGTCAAACGCGGTCACCGGCAGGATCAGGCGCCCGGCGTCCGTCTCTCCCAGAATGTGCTGCCGCGTCACCGTCAGCCGATGCAACAGCCGCGGCCGGATGACCTTTGGTTTCGTCGTGCCTTCAGTCACGACCAGCCGGTCCGGCCAAACCTCGACCTGCGCCGCGACAGGGCGGGGCAGGTCGCGCGACGCCTCGGCCATATGACCGCGCCGCCGCGCCCAGAGGGCCAGCCCCAGGGGCAGCATCAGGATCACCGCCGCCTCAAGCAGGGCAAAGCCACGACCGGGCGGCAGGGGCAGGCGGCGCGTCAGCACCTGCAACCCCATCACGCCCGCCAGCAAGGCCGAGGCGATCAGCCCCCGGCCCGCCCTGCGTTCGGCGCGGCGGGTGCTGATCCACGCGGCCACGTCCCTGGGCGTCAGGGTGAAGGTCAGAACGTGCTCTGGCCTTGCGTCATTGATGAAAGAAGTGGCCGGCGCTTCCCCAAGCGCCGGCCCGTCCGATGTCGTGAGTGGTGACTCGCCGACCAATGCCGAATTCCGTGTCACTTGGCGTCGACCGTGACCTCTTCGCTGCGCGTGTCCATCGCGCGGGGTTCGCGGGGCGGCCGCCCGATCACATCGCGCAATTCGTCCAGTTCGATGAAGTTGTCGGCCTGACGGCGCAGTTCATCCGCTATCATCGGCGGTTGGCTGCGAATGGTGGACACGACCGATACGCGCACGCCCTGCCGTTGCAGGCTTTCGACCAGCGGCCGGAAATCGCCATCGCCCGAGAACAGTACGATGTGATCGACACGCGGGGCCAGTTCCATGGCATCGACGGTCAGTTCGATGTCCATGTTGCCTTTGACCTTACGCCGACCTTGGCTGTCGGTGTATTCCTTGGCGGGCTTCGTCACCATGGTGAAGCCGTTGTAATTCAGCCAATCCACCAACGGACGGATGGGTGAGTATTCGTCGTTTTCCAGCAGGGCGGTGTAGTAGAACGCCCGCAACAACTTGCCGCGGCGCATGAATTCCTGACGCAGCAACTTGTAATCAATGTCAAAGCCCAGCGATTTTGCTGCCGCGTAGAGGTTGGAGCCATCTATGAACAGCGCAAGCCGTTCGTCCTTGTAGAACATGAAGGGTGTTCCTTTGAATAGGATGCTGTCAATCGGTTGTGGTTGAACGTAACGGGTGCATCATGAGAAAAAACGATTGACCAACGCTTAAGAGGTATCACCCGGACCATGGACAACAAGCGCCCCTATACCAATGGATACGACATTTGACGCAAAGCCCCCCACGACTTCTGGTTGCCGCAGGTGGAAATCTTCCTCTTGGGGGCGACTCGCCTGAATTGACTATTCTGGCGGCATTTCGTCGGGTCGCCGCCAAGGGAATCACCGGGCTGGTCGCCAGTCGCCTGTATCGCACGCCCTGCTTTCCTGTGGGCGCCGGCCCTGACTATGTGAACGCGGCTTTCGCGGCGGATGTTCCCAGCGGCATGTCACCTGATGCGATTCTGTCCTTGCTGCATGAGGTGGAAGCCGAGATGGGGCGCACGCGCGAGACGCGTTGGGGGATGCGGACGCTGGACCTCGACCTGATCGCGCTGGGCGACGCCGTGCTGCCGGATGTGGCGACGCAGGACCGGTGGCGTGCCCTGCCGCCCGAAACGCAACGGCAGGTGGCCCCGGATCGGCTGATCCTGCCGCATCCGCGCCTGCAGGAGCGGGCCTTCGTTCTGGTGCCTTTGGCGGATGTGGCCCCAGACTGGTGCCACCCGCGCCTGAACCTGACCGTGGCACAGATGCTGGCGGCGCTGCCCGCCGCCGACCGCAACGAGGTGGTGGCGCTATCTGTCTGATTCAGCGCTTGTCAAGGGTGTTGTGACGTCTTACATAGACGCTTCCATGCCCCCCTTCCAGATTGGAGCATCCCATGGCCCGCGTGACGGTCGAAGATTGCGTTGACAAAGTCCCGAACCGGTTCGAACTGGTGATGCTGGCGGCCCACCGTGCGCGCGAAGTCGCCGCCGGATCGCCCATCGGCATCGACCGCGACAATGACAAGAACCCCGTCGTCGCCCTGCGCGAGATTGCCGAAGAAACGCAATCCGCCGAAGCGCTGCGCGAACGGATGATCGAAAGCCACCAGACCCAGATCGAGGTGGACGAACCCGAAGACGACCAGATGGCCCTGCTGATGTCCGGCGAAATCGACCGCCCGATGCAGGACGACATGTCGGAAGAAAAACTCTTGCGCGCGCTGATGGAAGCGCAGGGCGAGAACTGAGAACGGAACGCGGATAAAACCGGCAGTTTGGCCGGTTGGCGGGGCGGTGATGATCGACGTTGAAGACCTCATCGCCCTTGTCCGCAACTACAACCCGCGCACAAATGCCGATCTGATCCGCCGGGCCTATGCCTATGGCAAGCAGATGCATGACGGGCAGTTCCGCAAATCCGGAGAGCCCTATTTCACCCATCCCGTCGCCGTCGCCGCCATCCTGACCGAACAACGGCTGGATGACGCGACCATCGTGACGGCGCTGCTGCACGACACCATCGAAGACACCCGCTCCACCTACACCGAGGTGGCGCAGTTGTTCGGCGAGGATGTCGCCGAACTGGTCGATGGCGTGACCAAACTGACCAACCTGCAACTCTCCTCGACCCAAAGCCAGCAGGCAGAAAACTTCCGCAAGCTTTTCATGGCGATGTCCAAGGATTTGCGCGTGATTCTGGTCAAGCTGGCCGACCGGCTGCACAACATGCGCACGATCAAGAGCATGAAGCCGGAAAAACAGGCCCAGAAGGCGCGCGAGACGATGGAGATCTTCGCTCCGCTCGCAGGCCGGATGGGCATGCAGTGGATGCGCGAGGAGTTGGAAGACCTCGCCTTTCGCGTGCTGAACCCCGATGCGCGCAATTCGATCATCCGCCGCTTCATCACCCTGCAACGCGAAGCGGGCGATGTGGTGCACAAGATCAGCGCCGACATCCGGCTGGAACTGGAGCGCGTGCAGATCGAGGCCGACGTTTATGGCCGCGCGAAAAAGCCCTATTCCATCTGGCGCAAGATGCAGGAAAAGGACCTTGCGTTCAGCCGTCTGTCCGACATCTACGGCTTTCGCGTCATCTGCAATTCGGTGCCGGACTGCTACCGCATCCTTGGCGTGATCCATCAACGCTGGCGCGCGGTGCCGGGGCGGTTCAAGGATTACATCAGCCAGCCCAAGACCAACGGTTACCGCTCGATCCACACCACCGTGTCTGGCCGCGACGGCAAGCGGGTGGAAGTGCAGATCCGCACCCGCGACATGCACGAGGTGGCCGAAGCAGGCGTCGCGGCGCATTGGTCCTACAAAGAAGGCGTGCGCGCGGTGAACCCCTTTGCCGTCGATCCGGCGAACTGGATTTCCTCCATCACCGAACGGTTTGACGAGGGCGACCACAACGAGTTTCTCGAACATGTCAAAATGGAGATGTATTCCGATCAGGTGTTCTGCTTCACGCCCAAAGGGGATGTGGTGCAATTGCCGCGGGGTGCGACGCCATTGGACTATGCCTATGCCATCCATACGCGGATTGGGAACTCCTGCGTCTCGGCCAAGGTCGACGGCATCCGCGTGCCACTGTGGACGCGGCTGAAGAACGGCCAATCGGTCGAGATCATCACGGCCGAAGGCCAGCGCCCGCAGGCCAGTTGGATCGACATCGTGACGACCGGCCGCGCCAAGGCCGCGATCCGCAAATCCCTGCGCGAAGAGGATCGCGGGCGCTTCGTCAAGCTGGGGCAGGAACTGGCGCGCGCCGCCTTTGACCACATCGGCAAGCGCGCCACCGACAAGGCGCTGCGGACGGCGGCCAAGATGCTGGGTCTGGCCGATGAAATGGACCTGCTGGCGCGGCTGGGCAGTGCCGAAGTCACCGCCCGTCGGGTGGTCGAATTGCTCTATCCCGAACTCGCGCTGCAACGCACCGATGAGGTGGACGCGCAGCGCCCCGTGGTGGGCCTGTCCGATGACCAGTCCTTCCGCCGCGCGGGTTGCTGCCAGCCGGTGCCGGGCGAGCGTATCGTGGGCATCACCTACCGGGGCCAAGGCGTGGTCGTTCACGCCATCGACTGCCCCGCGCTTGAGGAATTCGAGGAACAGCCCGGTCGCTGGGTCGATCTGCACTGGCATTCGGGGCGCCATGCGGCGGTGCACACGGTCAGCCTCGAATTGACGATTTCGAACGATTCCGGGGTGCTGGGCCGCATTTGCACCGTGATTGGCGAGCAGAAAGCCAATATCAGCGATCTGCGCTTCACGGATCGTAAACCGGATTACTACAGGGTCATCGTCGATGTCGATCTGCGGGATGTCGAACATTTGCACATGGTGATGACCGCCCTTGAAGCAGAGACCGACGTGGCGCAAATCTTGCGTCACCGCGACCTGTCACGCAAACCCGCGACACGCGCGCAGGAGTAGGTCCAGTGGTCTTCAAACGTCGCAACCCCCGCACGCTTTGGGAATGGACCCGTGAGATGGTCTATCCCACCGGCGGGTTCAAACGCGCGACCCGCTACGTCATCCACCGCATGCGCCGCCTGCCCGACACCCCGCACCGCATCGCGCGGGGGGTGTTCGCCGGGTCGATGGTCGGATTTCTGCCGCTGCCGGGGATGCAATTCGTCGCGGCGTGGCTGGCGTCACGGGCGGTGAACGGCAACCTCTTGGCGGCGCTTTTGGCCACGTTCAACACCAACCCGCTGACCACGCCCTTCTTTGCGGTGTTGGCGATGACGCTGGGCCATTGGATCCTTGGCATCCAACAACCCCTGACGGCGGAATACATCGGCATGGCCTTTGCCAATGCCGGGTCTGATCTGTGGTTCAATGTGAAGGCGGTCTTTGGGCCGGAACATGCCCGCTGGGAAGGCTTGATCCAATTCTGGCACGAAATCTACGTCCCCTACTTCATTGGGGCGTTGGGTCCGGGCACCATTCTTTCGGTGATCTTTTACTACGTCACGATCCCTCTCGTCGTGGCCTATCAAAAAGCCCGTGCCGCCACCGCGCGAGACCGCAGTGAGCGTCGGTCCAAGCTGCGCGCAACTTTGGCCGAGGCCGCCTTACGCTTGAAACCAAAGGCGGAAAAGTCCGACTCCAATGGGGATGACGGGGGCAAGGGGGCGGCCTAGATTGCCCCTTGATGCGGGCGAATGTCGGCGCAACACTTTTGAACATGAGCAGGCGGGACTGAAGATGGCAGGGCAGGGGCGGCTTAGGCTGGGCGTCAACATCGACCACGTGGCCACGGTCAGGAATGCGCGCGGGA
>JACCDH010476735.1_pt1 | contig 17013 bp, 16 predicted proteins | sample 7442481 | NCBI WGS metagenome assembly JACCDH01 (sample SAMN15323433, study PRJNA562643) | freshwater metagenome | isolation source: river surface water | place: USA:Blue River Watershed | collected 2017-08-15
CCTCAACGTGGTTGCGGTGATCTGAGCGTGGCATTCAGTGTGGCGCTGTGGAGTTCACCCATGAATGCGCATCTCGTCATGCAAGGCACCAGCGCTGCATGGCACTGGCTGCAAGACCTGCTGCCGGGGCTGATGGGCGCGGCGGTGTCGCTGAATTTTCTGGGAGCAGGCATGCGTGTGTGCCAGCGGCTGATGAGCCTGGCGATGGGCACCACCTGCGCCAGCTACCTCGCGCCCGGCCTCGTCAGCTGGCTGGCTTTGCCCGGCGCGCCGGTGCAGAGCGCATTGCAGTTTCTGGTCGGCCTGTTCGCGCTGGCCATCGTGCGCGAAGTGTTTCGTGAAATTGACGCCGGGCTGCTGAAGCGATTGCGCGAGCGTTTTCTGGGAGGGGGAGAAGGATGATCCAGGCGATCAATCTGTGGGCGAACTTCACCGTACTGGCGGTGTGCTTGTGGGCAGTGCTCAACCCGCGCGTGCCGACGGGGCTGGGGGGTACGGCCTCGCTGTCGGCGCTGGGCTTGTTCTCGATGCTGAACATCGTGAAACCTAGCTTTCTGGGTGTTGTCGGCGTGGAGTCGCAGACGCTGGCCAATGTGGCGCTCGCGTTTCTTGCACTGTGGGGCTATGCGCGCGGACAGGCCTGGCTGCGGCGGCATCCGGAGGGGAGGCAGTCATGCGATTGAGTGAGCATTTCACGCTGGATGAATTGACTGCGTCCGAGACGTCTGCGCGGCTTGGCATAGACAACACGCCGCCGGCCGAGGTGCTGCCGAACTTGTTTCGGCTGGCGGGTGTGCTCGAGCAGATTCGGGCCGGGCTCGGTGGACAGCCATTGACCGTGACGAGTGGCTATCGCTGTGCGGCGCTGAATAAGCGTATTGGCGGCGCCGCGAGCAGTAAGCATCTACGCGGGCTGGCGGCGGACATTGCGCAGCCGGGTGTCACACCGCTTGAGCTTGCGCGTCGCATCGCGGCGCTGGAGATCGCATTTGACCAGCTGATTGTCGAGTGCGATCGCTGGGTGCATGTGGGCCTGTGCGACGGTCGGCCACGGCGGCAGTTGCTGACCTACCGGGTGGGCGAGGGCTACCGGGTGGGGCTGACATGAACGCGCTCGGATGGCGCTTTGCGCTGGGCTTGCTGGTAGCCGCTGCGTTGGGTTGGGGCGAGTGGCGGCTGTATGCGAGGGGGCGCGATGCGGGTAGGGCAGAGGTGCAGGCGCGCTGGGATAAGCAGGTGCAGCTTGCGCAGCAGGCGGCTTCTGCGCAGGCGGCCGTGCAACAGAAAGCCGTGAACGAGACGATGGGCCGCTATGAACAACAACGCGCCCGAGAGAAGGTTATCTACCGCGACATCATCAAGGAGGTGCCAACTTATGTGCCGTCTGATTTACCTGTGCTGCCTGGCAGTTTCCGCGTGCTCCACGACGCCGCCGCTACCGGGAGTGAGTTGCCCGAAGCTGGAGGTGCCGGGGGAGTTGATGCGACCGCCGTCGCCGTTGGTGACGTTGCCGAGACACTGACCGTCAATTACGAGCGATGCCGCCAAGATCAGGCGCGCTTGAGATCCTTGCAAATCATTGTGGCAAAAACTGCAGAATAGACTTGCTGCCATCGAACAGATGCAGATCGTTTGACCATCCTTGGCAGTCGGGAGTCTTAGCCATGCAGGTGTAAACGACGACGGAGCAAGCCATGGAATTCATCAAATTCAGCATCCGTGAATTTCGCAATCACCTGCCGCATGACCTGCTGGAGGTCGGGCAACCGATCGTGATCACTCGCCATGGCTAAACGATGGTAATGACCTACTAAAATTCTGTTTAGCTAATATTCCTCGAGAAAATCGACATAAGCATGACGATTGAATAAAAATTCAAGTGCTGTACGGCTAAGCGTAAGGCACAGCTGGTTTTAGATATCTTGCAAGGAAGGACGAAAGTCGTTGAGGCAAGTCGAACGTATGACCTTAAACCTTCCGAGATAGAGGAGTGCATCGAGGAAGATCGTAAGGGTATGCGGAACGCGCTGTGGTCAAGCCGTTGGATGCCAAAGAATAATATGAGGAGCAGATTCACGAGCTGCAGGAAGTCTTCTGCGAAGCGATGCTGCAGATGCGCGTCCAAAAAAACTTAATAAATCCTTCTGGGGACTGACAAATAATCGATCTCGCCCTGCAGGCTGACGCTGTGAAAGCGCTAACGATCTCGATGACCAAGCTGCGCGAGTGGTTTAGCATCCCGCGGCGCAGTGCCTATTACTACCAAGGCTTAGCACGTCGAAATGCAGCCGCGCTTTGCCGAGCCGATCAATACAATGGAAGAGAACTCATCGTTCCGCTAATGGACCGTCGCGCAACCGCTCAACCTCAACAAAAACGCAGTTCAGCAAATCTTCCAGCTGAAAGTCCGGCAGGTGAAGAAGCGGACATTGTGTTCCCGGCCGCGGATCGAAGCGTTGCTATCAGTAGCCAAGCGGCTGAACGAGCGCTGGTCTAACGATCTATGCCGTGTCTGAGCCGGTTGGGAATTTATAAGCTCGATAGGTAAAGCACTACGATGCAACATTCACTCCTTGCTGATCAACTCGGATGCTTTCCTTTGGAGCGAGCGTTTTTGCTCTAAGCGCTGGCGCCTAGCAGAGGATGTCAAGGCAGTCGGGCGAGGTGCCTGCGATGATCTCGTTTTTTTCTCAGCAATAGCCTTAAGCTTTTGTGCTTCTTCTGCCCATCGTACTGCCTCCTCCGCACTCTGGACTCCAAACTTGCCCTTCTCGTAAATCTGACTTAGTACCTCGCAAGCACGGAGCAGACCACCTTCAGCCGACTTTCGGTATAGAGCCAATGCTCTCTGCTGATCCTTTTCAACTCCCAAACCGGATTCGTATTTCACTCCGAGATTAAAAAGTGCTGTCGTATGTCCCCTATCAGCAGCCATACTGTACCAAACTACAGCCTTGACATGAGAGACTGGGAGATGCTCACCAGTTGAGTAAATGTAACCTAAGCTAAACTGGGATTCCACGTCCCCATTTTCCGCAAGTCCGGCCCACAATTTGATAGCTTGCTTTACTCTCGCGGAATCGCTTTTACCTTCAAGTAGCAAATTGGCGGCCATTCGAGCTGCTGATATATGCCCAGCTTTGGCAGCCTTTTTGAGATGCACAATTGCGTTCTTTTCGTCGCGAGATGTACCAATCCCATAACCCATCATGTACCCTAAGAGGTAATGGCAATAAGTGTCGTTAATTGCCACCCCCTTGCGGAGCCATTCCATAGCCCTGTCGTAATTTGATAACGTTCCACGGCCAAAATAGTAGTCACAGGCCAATTCTGATATTCCGTCCTCATCTCCACCTTCACTACATAGCCTGTTCTCTCGGAACTGGGTCACCGCTGCGACGTCTGAGACGCCGTGCTCCAGATACATCCAACGCGGCTGCAGATCGATGATTTCCATGTCAACTTTCTGTTTTATCCATGCCGGATCTACCCTTGTGGGGACGGTATCCTCGAAATCTAGTGAATAAATCAAAGCAAGATGGGCGCGAGCTGGAGCAAACCCTTTATCTGCTGATTTTTGATACAAATGTAGCGCCTCCTCAACATTCTTTTCTACGCCTTCTCCAACCAATAAGCGATAGGCGTATTTGTACTCCGCAAGAGGGTGTCGCATTTCAACTCCCAGCCTCTCGACGAATAACTTCTCAATTTCATCTTCGGGTAAGTAAATTCCAGCAAGCGCATGCATCCATAGCTTCACCCTGGCGGAACGATGACTTTGCTCAGACGCCAGAATGTACCAATCGATCGCCTCCTCAATACTCTTCGGTACGCCTTCACCAGATTCAAGGGCCTGCGCCAAGAAGAACCTAGCGTCAGCCAAGCCCTGCTCTGCAGCTAACCGATACCAACGTGCGGCCTCCGCATGATTTTGAGAGACACCTTCGCCGTTATCATATTTGGCTGCGAGATTGAATTGAGCCTCTAGGTGCCCGCGCTCGGCCGCTTGGCGAAACCAATTTACAGCTCGTGCTTGATCGCGATCTACACCAAATCCCGCTTCGCACATCCACCCAAGCTTGTTCAGAGAGTCAGCATCACCTTGTTCCGCAGCCCTATGGAACCAATAGTATGCAAGTTTGTGATTCGAGGCTCCCCCGACCCCATCTAGGTACATCATCGCCAACCGGAATTGAGCAACACTATGTCCTAGTTCGGCAGCGACAGTGAGCTCCCTTATCGCTACCTGAAAGTTTTTCTGAGCGTACTCTTCAATTCCTTTTGCAAATGATGGCTCTGCTTCTTGATCATCATTCTTGCGTTTACTCTGAGCTAGCGGAAGCAGGTCTAATGTCATTCTTGTCAACAGTTGCCCCGGGCGCGAAACAACTATGCTGTTTCGATTCGCTTTGACTAACTGCTGATTGTTAACATCGATATCCATTAGCCCATCTCAAAACTGGTCGTCGCTAATTGAAAAACCAGTCAACTCTTCGATCTGACTAGCAAGTTCTTCAGCTTCTTTCTCTAATTTCTCGCACTCTATCTCAATATCTTTCCTATATTCGTTAGCAACTTCGTTCATGTAATCAGGACGTCGAGCTGAAAGCTGCGCAAGTTCATATTTTGGGTCAGAGCGAAGTTCGTCGAGCGCCTCGAGCATCTCAAGAATCTGAGTCTGAATGCTCTCATACAGTCGCTTAAGTTTTTCAAGCTCTGCCTCATCAGAAAGATCGATTAGCCCGGCACCGATTTTCCTGGCGTATGCCTGAGGATCGCTTGCGATTTCTCTCAGTTTGTCGATATCTCCAGCATCGCGTGCTGTTGTTATCTCTTGAGTTAGTAACGTATATGCCTTGTACGCTTCAGGGTCATTAACATGACGATCTGGATGAAAGAGCTTAACCAACTTCCTGAACAGTGTTTTTAGCTCAGCTTGTTGGTCCTCAGTAAGGCTCTTTTGAGATTCCGCTATTTTTGACGCTTCGTCATACTCTTGCTCGGATCTTCTTCTCTCGTTTTCATATGCATCGCGAATATCATCAAGATCATCATCATTCGAAGAAATTGAATCTAGGTAACGCCGCCGATGGGAAACACTTATCCTAAGGCGGTCTCGTCTCTGATAGCAATCCTTCAATAAAGCGAACAGCTTGGACTGAGTAACAGCAATGGCATTACATTCTCGGGCATAGATGACCTCCAAGTCTGCCAAGCGTTCTCTTGCGGCAGTAACAAGGAATCGGATCTCGTCGAGTTCTACGCTTTGAAAGAGCACAATTCCTGACCGAATTGTTCCTCTGGGTTCATGCGAAATGTTGAGATCTATCGCTGCGGCTGTGAATTCTTTTTGAGCTGACTCCTGTTTTTCCAAGTTAAATAGATACCAAGCTCCCATACGAGCAGTTCGTTCGTTCTTAGACGCGGACAACCACTCTAGCCATTCCCTCAATTGTCGATCATGGCGAGCGTCTAGAAATGATCGACCTTTAAATTTTCCGAATCCTATTCTTGTTGGAAACCACTCTTCCTCTGTGAAACTTTGAACACTTTGCCAAGAATTGAGCTTTCTCCCATCTGAAATAGGTCTAAGCACTTTAGCAATCAGATCCACCACGGTTAGTACGTCACCGAGTGCTGAGTGCGCCCCTCGGTCGGGCAATCGGTAAAACTGACGCAGAGTCTGTAACTTGCAATTTCCTGCTGGAACAGGATCTAGCAGCCGCTGTGCGAGTTTCAGGGCGCAAAAGCCTCTGCAACCTATATGTTGGTGCCCGAGTCGCCTCCACTCAGGAACCAACACGCGATCCCAGTCAAACTCTAAGTTGTACGAAACCAGTGGATCACTACCGGCATATACATGCAGTCCTGCATAGGCATCCCTCGCGGAAATTCCGTCGCGCTCTAAAATTTCTCGCGTGTATCCATTAATTCGGGATGCCTCTGGCGGAATATCAATATTCTGATTTATCAATACCTGATACGGAACGCCAACTGGCTCCCAGCCCGCCATTCTCTGTGCAGCGATGTCAACTACAAAAATTGGGTCAGAGATTCCGTTGGTTTCTGTATCTATCAAGATCCAAGATTTATTGTCGTCCATTTAGAATCCCGATCTTTAGCGAAAAATCTAGCATTTATGAGTTCGCTTTCAATGTCGCACAACTTAGATTTGGCTAGCAAAAGTAATTTTTGCGGTCTATTTGACTATCGAGCCATCGAGTATTTCAAGAGGAATTTATGTGTTGAGGCAAGATGTAAAAACAAATTCGAAACCTGAGGAACCATTTGGTTTTTGAATTTTCGAGACTATCTCAACAAGAATTTTTTGATTCTTAGTTGGTGCTACAACGTTGTTGCAGAATGTTGGCTTGCCGAGTAAAAGAATATCTAGATGAAATCTCTACGGCCATTGTTTAGGTATAAATCAAACTTGCTTAAGTCCTTTCATTCGCTTTAAGGCGAATACCCTATTTGATCTTCTCTTATAGCAATAGCCCTCGACGCACAGTGTAATTCCATCCGTCGTTGTGTGCTCATAATTCGAAAGTGCTGAGGGCTTCATTTTCCTTTTATGAAATGAAGACTCATCGGGCTTTCGGTATTGAAATTCAATATCCCTTCCAAGGCTAATGGCTTTTTGGATGACTTCCACGCGATCAGAAATTGCTAGATTGCCAGGCGCGCCAGTGTATTTAAAATCTCTGCCGCCGTGCTCCTTTTTGTGACAGCTTTCACAGAGCAGTATAAGATTTGAAAGCTTATTACTTCCGCCTTTTGAGAGTGGGGTCATATGGTGAACTTGCAGAGCTCTATGACTGCCACATGAGGTACAGCATCGATCTCTTTCTTTTACTTTTTCTACTCTCTGATTCCAGTCAGGTGGATAGTCCAGCATCAGATCAAATAATGGTTCTGCCCTGCTAAGTGCGAGTGTGATTTCGCTTTCACTTTTTTCTAGGTGAGTTTTTAAGTCATGTATTTGGCTTCGAATAAATTCAGGTTTAGTGCCGCCGACAAGCAGTCGACCAATAATGTTTATAAAACTTCCTATTTCCTGTAGTTTTGATTCGGCATCGTAAATTTGAGTCCTAAGGGATTTTATTGTTATTTTTGTGGATTCGATTTGGTTACTTATGCGATCAAAGCAATCGCGATGAATAATTGAGCCGTTGCTAAGGGGGACGCCATTAACTGATGGCGACTGGCAGAGAGGGCAAGACATACGTATTTTCCAAGTATTTTTAATGAAAAATAGTCAATTTTTCTTGATGTTATTTATAAATAATAAATATTTCAAGCGAAAATGCAAATAAAATTTTATGCAGTGTGTTTGATTTCCAATGAAACTATATGCGATAGCGCATCAAAGCAGATTTTTTCCCTTTAATCAATTCGGCGATTAATTTGCTTGTAATTCCCTCATCGTGTTTTGGGGCTTTCGAAATCACTTCTTGGGCTTCAGAGAAACGCTCTTGCTCGCGATACAGCTCTGCAAGAGTAATGTCTGATCTGGAGTGCGAACTGCCGTGCTGGTTGCAGAATATGGCGCACAAGCGATCCATGTTCTGCATCTGTTCACTGGACGGCTCAAACTCCGGGACCGTAAATCGCATGGTTTCTGTTCTGATGTAGACCGGAGCCTTTCTCCCTCGTAACTTATCCCACCATGTTCTGAGGTCAGGATTCGCCGCTTCCCACGTCGCCTGGTTGTCAGCCTCTTCGGCATCTCGGTGAGTTCGATATCGCTCACGATAAGCGTGATTTAAATCGCGCCAATATTCAAGTCGTGCAGCAACTTCAAGTTCTTCACTATCAGCCTCTGCTATGCATGCCGGAAGCAATTCGGACGACACGCGACTGATACTCGGCAGATCACTGCTCTCTGCAGTATCAATTTCAAACAGATCTTTAAGCAGCAAAAATTTCCCGCAACTGCACTGACGCAAGCCTTCGCCATTGGGCATGAGTGAATTCTCTCTCCAGCCATCCGTCCAGTAGGCAAATGCCATAAAGTTCATTGTTAAATATCGAGGTGCAGAAAATCTGGCCCCACAACATGGGGCCGCCATGATTCTTACCCCGCTGATCATTGTCATAAGCTAGAAGTCCTGTTTCTGCGATAGGTCGTTAAATGTTGAATCAAACGGCCTCCTGATTAGCTAGCTGCTTCATTCTTGCCACAGTGTCCGCCAGGGGCTTTGCAATCGGTGTTCCTCGCTCGGTAAAAATCGCCGACAAAGTCTCGTAATACCAAATAGTTTGTTCAGGCGTCGCTGTAAATCGATTGAAAACGGCATGACCGATGTTGAGTAGATCCTCGACGATGGCTCTGGCATTATGAAGTTTGTCGGATCCACTCACCAACAGTACGTCATCAGAAGCTTGGCGCAAGTGGGCGATATACCTTTCCTTGCGAGGAAGCCAGGCTTCCTTGATCCCATTGGTATCTGGCACACCGTCAGTACAACCCTCGACGATGTCTGCCACTCGGTCTCCAAACTGCTCACGAATAGCTTTTGCGAACTGCTGGCCGCCGTCCTCGACAGCATCGTGGAGTAAGGCTGCCATGGCCTGATCCTCGTCGGCGCCGTGGTCTAGAGCAATGGAAGCCACGCCCATTGGGTGGGCAATGTAGGGAACCTCGGTACCTTTTCTTTTTTGATCCTTATGCGCCTCAACAGCAAGCGCTAGTGCGCGGGCAATTCTTTCCGTCAGCATGGGGACCTTTCATTTATTCCATTGTTTGTCTAGCCGTAGTAAATCTACTAGGAATCTCTTACCCAATGAGGCACCGGACAATCTCCTTCTGCTGCCGATTTCAATCCTTCTGAATGAAGCCATGCCAAATGAGCTTCCCACGAGGGTGTTGGTAAAGGCGCTTGTCCACCAAGGCTAATCCTTGGACAAGTGGGTTCAACTCGCCTGATGTAGCTGAGTGCATCGTCGATGGTGTCGAATTTATCAGCCCGCACTGCGGGCAGCTGATATGTGTTTCGGTAGGTAATCAGTACGACAGGGCCCACCAGATCCTGAGCGTCATCCTGGCGCATTGAGGAGCTGATCAACCCATCATTCGACTTCTCGGCATCTGATGATATTCGCATCACGTACATGCGGTCGTCCCGATACTCATCGGGTGCTGGCATTGCATTTCTCATAAGTCGTTCTATCCGGTTGACCACTATTGGTCGACTAATCATTGATAGGCTTAATTTTGTGCTACCCACTGGCTCAATATCTGAGCTAGCTGCAGCGAAATAATCTCCCTCCAAACACAGGAGGCAAGATGCAGCTGATTTTCTGTGTGCGAGAGCACACCTTCGATGAAATAGGTATGGGCCACCAGCTGGGCTTTCCAGCGATACACGGTGTCGATGCTATTTCTGCAACGGCGAATCCCGAGGGATTTACGCCCTTAACAGCCATCGCGAGAACGTATGGCTGGCAGCGAGATTACCTAGAACTGGCCTCTGCTGAATGCAATCAGCGGCAAGAAGTCGCGGTGCTGAACATGCTGACCCCCAACTTACTTCTGGTGCCTAAAACCAAAGGGGATAGCGGCTGGCTACCGGATGCTGATCGTCTCGCGACTGACCTGCTCGCTGCCGTCAGCCACCTGCGGGTGAGCGCTTTGCACTTTACCCATTTCGGATTTTTGCAAGGCTCCCCGCCGGAGATGGAGATGCGTCGCATCTTGGAGCTAGTCCTTAGCCCCTTACAAAAATCGTCGCTCAAGGTGCTGTATTGGGACATTGATCAGCGGGGATTGGACGCCTTGATTCGGCTGTATAGGACAGCAGCCCGTCAGTATCGGCTGGGTGTGACCGAGCCACAGATATATGTCGCACCTACTTACGAGTGGCGTGCAGTCGACCGACTACCTGGTGGAAATTCAGTGCATCAATTTGTGAAGGGGAGAGCACATTTTTCCAGCTGATTTCCCTGAAGCGAATTGACTCAATGTACCTTGATGATAAAGAAGAAAAATATGTCTGCCAGCCGCGATCCTGAATTTGAATCACTAAAACGTCCGCCCCACTCATTGGAGGCTGAGCAGTCCGTCCTGGGAGGATTGTTACTGGACAATTCGGCGTGGGACAAGATTGTCGATATCTTGAAAGAGTCTGACATCTACCGAGAAGATCATCGATTGATCTTCCGACATATCGGTCAATTAGTATCAGCAGGTAAACCTGCAGATGTCATTACAGTGTATGAATCGCTGAAGTCTGTCGGTAGAGACGATGATGTCGGTGGACTTGGCTATTTGAATTCGCTTGCCCAGAATGTCCCTTCCGCTGCCAACATCAGGCGCTATGCCGAATTGGTACGTGACCGAGGAATTCTCAGAAAGTTAATTGGCATCGCTGATGAAATTTCCAGCTCCGCCTTCAATACCAAGGGCAAACCTGTCAACGAAGTGCTGGACGAAGCGGAAGCGAAGGTTTTTTCTATCGCTGAAGAGGGGGCGCGGGGTACTCAGGGATTTGCGGACATCCAATCACTGCTGACCGGAGTCGTTGAGCGCATCGATGAGCTCTACAACAGGGAGGGGAATAACGAGATTACGGGTGTTCCAACGGGTTTCGCAGACTTGGACAAAATGACTTCCGGTTTGCAAGCAGGCGATTTGGTGATCGTTGCGGGTCGTCCATCCATGGGCAAGACCGCCTTTTCGATCAATATCGGTGAGCATGTGGCGATGGATACCGGGATGCCCGTATTGGTGTTCTCAATGGAGATGGGCGGTGCGCAATTAGCCATGCGTATGCTGGGTTCAGTGGGCCGACTCGATCAAAATCGGCTAAGGACTGGTCGTCTGCATGACGAGGATTGGCCGAGACTGACGCATGCCATTCAAAAGCTAAATGAAACACAAATCTATATTGACGAGACCCCTGCGTTGACGCCAGTGGAATTAAGGGCAAGGGCCCGGAGGCAGGCACGCCAATGCGGCAAGCTGGGCTTGATTATCGTTGACTACTTGCAGTTGATGTCGTCGAACTCGCAGGGTGAAAACCGGGCGACTGAGATCTCTGAAATCTCTAGGAATCTGAAAGGCCTGGCAAAAGAGCTCAGTTGTCCTGTGATTGCTTTGTCCCAATTGAATCGCTCGCTTGAGCAACGACCAAATAAGCGCCCCATCATGTCGGATCTACGAGAGTCAGGCGCTATTGAACAAGATGCGGACTTGATCCTTTTTATCTATCGAGATGAAGTTTACAACCCTGATTCGGCCGATCTGGGCACGGCAGAAATTATCGTGGGCAAGCAGAGGAACGGCCCGATTGGACATTGCCGCTTGACGTTTCTCGGGAAATTCACCAAGTTTGAAAATTTCGCTGGCGGCGAACCTAATTACAGTTAACAACTAGGGTTTTATTCATCAGTGATAGAGCTCTGCGATCGTTCAAACTTTTCTTCTACATGCTGCATACGTCGCTCGGTGAGGCAAGCGAGCAGCAGGAATACGACGAGAAAGATGACGCTAAAGCGCTGCCTCGTTTGGCGATGTATGAGGATCGATGTTCCTATCGATAGTGAAACGATGAGAAAAAATGCAGTCATTTTTGTCAGTAGTTAAAGGTCTAGTATGTTAAAGACCGGGCTATAGCCAGGCAGCCTTAATCACAAGGCCAGATGGATGTGCTCTTTCAGCAGTGAGGTAGGCAGTTGCAGCACGTTGAATTTGTCGGTCGTGGCTTCCTAACATTGTTATCTGCGTGGCCAACGCTCAGCGGGCGGAAAAGGCTGCATCGTCCTGGTATCTAATCCTCGAGAGCGGTCGCGGTCGATGGCAAGTCCGCCGCCGGGGCCGATAGACAAGCCACCACCCGGACCAATGGATTGACCACCTCCCGGGCCAATGGAGAGGCCACCGCCTGGGCCGATTGACTGTCCTCCGCCCGGTCCGATCGACTGCCCACCGCCTGGGCCAATAGAGTCACAGCCGCCCGGTCCGATGGAATTGGGGATGCAGTCGCGCCAGGCTTGGGCATGGGCTGAGCTGCTGAAAAGGGCGCCAACGATGATGAGTAGGTATTTCATGGGGCTGATTAACCTATTAAAAATAATGCAATAAAACGCGTGGAAACAAATCACAGTTTGACTTCCCTCAGGCTCATTTACTGAGCCTCGCAGCTTCGATAATCAAGTCGAAAAATTGGAAAACAACGATTCACTTGATTATTTGAAGGGGTATACATGGGCCGTAATGAGCGCCTGTATAAGATTCAGCGCTTGCTCAATAGCGGGCAGGCAGTCAGCATGGCGCGATTCCTTGAAGTGCTGGAGGTCTCCAAAGCGACCGTCAAGCGCGATTTGGAGTACCTGCGAGACCGCTTGGGAGCGCCGATAGTCTGGGATCCAGAATCCAGTGGCTATCGACTGGAGATCTCAGCTGACGAGCGTATTCATCCTCTGCCGGGACTCTGGCTGAATGAAGCGGAGATTTATGCACTACTCACCGGTATTGAATTGCTGGGTAATCTGGAGCCCGCGCCACTCATCGGAAGGCAGGTCAGGCCACTGCGGGAAAGGCTGGAAAAAATCCTCGAGCTTGGGCAGTTTTCTACGGAGGATATTCGTCGCAGGATTCGCCTCATGCCGATGGGATCGCGCCAGCCGACGAGTGAGCATTTTCAGGCGATAGCACATGCTTTGCTATCCCGAAAGCGGCTGAAGTTGCGGCATTTCGGCAGACTGGATGCCAAGCTCACGGAGAGGGAAGTCTCACCTCAGCGATTGGTGTATTACCGCGATAACTGGTACCTCGATGCCTTTTGCCACCTGAGGGACGATATACGGTCGTTTTCCGTCGACGCGATTGAAGAAGCAAATCCTCTGGAAAAAAATGCGGTGTCCGTTGACGATGCCGTTCTCGCGACGGAGTTAGACGCCGGGTATGGCATATTTTCAGGTGGGACGACCCAATTCGCTAAACTTAAATTCTCACCATTTAAGGCAAGGTGGGTAGCCCGAGAGCATTGGCACAAGGATCAAAAGGGTGAAGTATTAGCTGACGGCAGCTATTTGCTTGAGGTGCCTTATTTCGACGACCGAGAACTTGTCAACGACATACTGCGGCACGGCAGTCATGTTGAAATCTTGGGACCAGAAGAATTGAAGGTCAGACTCAAGCAAGAGGTACAGCTTGTTCTTGCAAAGCTGCAGTAAAAAACAATCAAAGATGGGTACTTCGATGCTCATCCACATAGAAAAGCAAAAGGACCCATGGCAATGCTGCTAAGGATAGTCATCTACATCATCTCCATAGCCGCGACCTGGCACCTGGTTGACTATGTGTTTCATCGCAACCTGATGGCTGAGATCTATCCGCCTGATGCCGACAGTATCTCTATTCCGATCATCACCAATCAAATAGTGCTGGCCGTGCTCGGGATCCTGGCTCTGCCTACGACCTTGCTCGCAAACGCTTGGGTAATTGAGAAACTCAGCAAGTTAAAACGCCTATTTCAAGTATTGATCCTGATCCCTGTGGCTGGGATCTATGGGATCGCCATGCTGATTTGCCTGGGTATGGGGATGTCGAGTACCGACAAGGCGCATATCGAAATTGGTATCAGCTACGCCGTCTTGCTGACCTTGATCAATGCAGCGTTTGCTCTTGATCTCAGGCGTGTCTATCACCGTTTGTACAAAAACCAGAATTCTCAATAGGGAATTCCAGAAGCATGCAAAAAATAAACGGAGAGGTCGTATTCTCGGCGTCTGATCTGGTGCACTTCATGGAGTGCGAGCATCTCAGTGCATTAGATCGCTTGCATCTCGATGCGCCTATGGAAAAGGCGAAAGACAGCGAAGAAGCCGAGCTCATACAAAGTCGGGGATTCGCGCATGAGAAAGCGTATCTAGAAAAGGCAAAGCTTCGGCAAAAAAATACGTCGACATTGCGACGGTGGGCAACTCACGGGATGCTCAAGTCGCTGCGACAGTGGCTGCGATGAAAGAGGGCGTAGATCTGATCTACCAAGCCACGTTCTATCAGCCGCCGATGATTGGGTATGCCGATTTTCTGAAAAAGGTGAACAAGCCTTCAAGCCTGGGTGAGCATCGTTATGAAGTTATCGACACCAAGCTATCCAAGAAATCCCGAGCAAAGTTCATTATTCAATTGGCGTTTTACGCTGATCTATTAGAAGGCATTCAGGGAATAGCGCCAGAACGTGTGGCGGTGGTTCTGGGCGACGGCACCGAGGAAAGCTTTCATTTATCGGACTACCGATACTATTACTTGTCGCTCAAGCAGAGATTTTTGGATTTCCTGGCCCTCTCCGATAAGCAGGGTATCGCCCAGCGTGCCGCTTCATCAACGCCATTCCCTTGCGACAAATGCGATCTTTGCCACTGGCGAGAACGCTGTAACGATGGGTGGGATAGCACGGATCACTTGACGCAAGTCGCCAACATTCTAAAAACGCATATCCACAAGCTTCAGGCAGCGGGTGTCAACACGGTGGAGCAGTTGGCCAATGTACCGCCGGCAACGAAGATTCCAAAGATTCCTGATCCGGTTTTGCAAAGATTAAGACATCAGGCACAACTGCAGACCAGAGCCCATAAAACAGGCGAGCGATGTGTTGAATTGATTAATGTCGATCCTGAGCAATCCGCCGAGCCGGGGCCGCGCGGATTCGGAAGGTTGCCCAAACCCTCTGCCCATGACTTGTTTTTTGACATGGAGGGGTTCCCGCATGTCGAGAATGGCTTGGAGTACTTGTTTGGCCTGTACTACATCGATGACTCTGGCAAGGGCGTATTCCGACCTTTTTGGGGGCACGATAGAGCCGGGGAAAAGCAAGCCTTTGAGGCTTGGGTAGATTTCGTTATTCAGCACCTGGATCGTCATCCTGATGCACATATTTATCATTACGCCGCTTATGAAAAAACAGCCTTGCGTAAGTTAATGCTTCTGCATGGCACGCGCGAGAAAGCGATAGATCATCTGCTGAGGGAAAACAAGCTGATAGATCTATATCAGGTGGTACGAGAATCTATCCGCATTTCTGAGCGATCCTATTCCATCAAATACGTAGAAAAATTTTATCGTTCCGGTCGTAGCGCTGAGGTCAAATCTGCCGGCTCGAGTATCGTCGCTTACCAGAAGTGGCGCGAAAGTGATCCAAAAGATCCGAAGATCCTTGATGACATCGAGAAGTACAACGAAGAAGATGTGATCTCGACCTATGAGCTCTTGCAGTGGCTGCATCAGCAGCGCCCGGTAAACTTACCATGGCATGGTGAGCGTCTTGGCGATGCGGCCGGTGCGGCCGGTGAGCTCAGGGGTGGTCGGTCTGAGAAGGCATTGATCTTCGAGCAGCGACTCGCCAAGCTCGATGCTCAACTCAGCCGGCATATCCCTGACGAGGTGTCCAAGCGAGATTCCGTTCAAGACCACGCGGCTGTGACCCGGGACCTACTGGATTTTCATCGGCGAAGCACGAAGCCACAGTGGTGGGCGGTATTTGATCGCCAGGCGAAGAGCTTTGAAGAGCGTATGGAGGACATGGACTGCATCGCAGGCGCATGGCCTGCTCCAAACTGCCTGCCCACCCCTGAAAAGCAGTCACTCCGGTATACCTACCGATATCCTCCGCAAGAGTTCAAGCTCAAGACCACTGACACCGTTGTACTGGTCGATAGTTTGTTGAGCTTGAGCGACTTCACGGTAGATCCGGAGCAATGCGTGGTGACTTTCAAGCTTGGAAGGACGCGTGAGCTGCCGCCTGGGCCCATCGACATTGGGGCTGGCACGCCCATCGACCAAGGGGTGCTCCAAAATGCGCTGTTTCGCTACGCAGAAAGCTTGATTCAAGCGCTTGATGCAGCAGCTGACAGTCGGTATCCCGCTATTGATGCATTACTGCGTCGAGATTTTCCTGCGGTGTCAGGTATTGAGGCGGGCGCGCCGCTCCTGCCTGAAAAACCTGACGTCGGCGATATTGCTTCAGTGATCGCGCGAATGAACCAGAGCGTCATCTTCATTCAGGGGCCACCAGGGGCAGGGAAGACCTACACCGCCTCGCATGTGATCTTGCATCTACTGCAAGCAGGTAAACGCATTGGAGTTTCTTCCAACAGCCACAAGGCGATCGTCAATCTGCTGCAAGCCGTCGAAAAAGAAGCCAAGGACTGTGGCTTCAGCTTTAGCGGCGTGAAGAAATCCGACCTCTCGGATGCCTCTCAATGTGTGAATGGAGATTGCATCAAAGACATCAAAGATAAAGACAGCATCATCGCTGCTAACGCGCAGCTCGTTGCTGGCACCGCTTGGCTTTTTGCAGACAAAGAACTCGATCAACAGCTTGACTACCTGTTTGTTGATGAGGCTGGCCAAGTTGCCTTGGGCATGCTGATCCCCATGGCCACTTCAAGCAAAAACATTGTGCTGCTGGGCGACCAGATGCAGTTATCCCAGCCGGTAGAGGGCATACACCCGGGGAGCTCGGGTGATTCGGTGCTGGATTATCTGCTGCAAGGGGAGGCAACGATCGCCTCAAACCGAGGCATATTCCTTGAGAAAACCTGGCGCATGCATCCTGCCGTGTGTCATTTCATCTCAGAGGCGATCTACGACGGACGATTAACTGCTCATCCAAGAACAGGGAGTCGCGCCATCACTTGTAATGACAAGGCTGCTCCGGCGCTGAAGCCATCTGGCATTGTGTTCGAACCCTTGAACCACGAAGGTTGTTCACAAGACAGTGACGAAGAAGCCGTTCGGGTGAAAGAAATCTATGACAGCTTGCTGCAGCAGCGCTATGTCGACGATAAAGGCGTTCAACGACAGATCACGCCAGAGAACATTCTGGTCGTGTCACCCTACAACATGCAAGTCAATCTGCTTAAGCAATACCTGGGAACGGAAGCCCGGGTAGGAACGGTGGATAAGTTTCAAGGCCAGGAGGCAGAGGCAGTCATCATTTCGATGGCAACGTCGAGTGGAGAGGATTTGCCACGTAATATCGATTTCCTGTTCAGCAAAAATCG
>JACCDH010510471.1_pt1 | contig 17012 bp, 14 predicted proteins | sample 7442481 | NCBI WGS metagenome assembly JACCDH01 (sample SAMN15323433, study PRJNA562643) | freshwater metagenome | isolation source: river surface water | place: USA:Blue River Watershed | collected 2017-08-15
ATATATGGGTACGAACCGCCCTAAAACAGCACTTATAAGTGCTAGGTTATTACGTGGTTGTTCTAAGTTATTTATAACTGAAAATAGCTGCGTATAAGGTAGATATTACTATTCACTTGTGAATTTTATGATATTTATCTTCCGTATTTGTATATGATTTCTGCCGAATCATATATTTTTTTGACATTCGGATTCGTAGTGATCTCTTCACCAAAGACTAATAAATCGGGAGATTTTTGAAGGAGCTCATCAATGTATTTTAGTTCAATTGCTTTGGTTGATTTAGATATCGAACTTACAAAGTCTATTATATACGGAATTAGCGGATCTTGCTTTGTTTTAGCGCGTACTATAATTGGTATGTTGTTAAGTTGCTCTAAATAACTTATAATTTGTTCTTTCTTAATACCATGTCCAACGATAAGTAGCGCGTCAATATTAGGAGCACCGTTGGTCGTAAAGTTTATAATAGCTTTCTCAGCAGCCAACATAAGATAGTTATGTATAGTTTCTAGTCTTAATCGAGCTATACGATTTTGACTTTGCCCACCGCGCCCCTGTCGTTTTTGTAATCTAGCTGTTTTTTCAGCTAAATATTCAAGTTCAAAGAGATCATTAGTTTTGCTAATGATCGTCTCTTCTCCATAAATTTCTATAACTCCATAGGAAACTTTAGGTTGTTGAAATAGAATTTCTATTGGTTCTGTAATAAAGGATTTGCCGCAGTTATAGATAAATTTAGAGATACATTTGGGTGGTTCGATAGCTACTAAGCTAAATAGAACACTCTACAAACATGGCGATCCCGTTATCGGGTAGGCATTTCATTTGAGAAATGTGGGTTTGCATCTGCGTAAGTGATTGGATCACTGATTGACGGTTAACACGACTCTTAATATTCTTTGCAGTTGCCAGTTCTTGCGTAAGAAATTGGCGCAGTTTCCCAATAGCAGTATTAGGTGTGATTAGTGTAATCCGTGACGTGTTTGCCGTTGATGGCAGTTGATTGAGCTCATTAAGTTGCTTATCTGACATTTTGTGAGAAAATTGAATTTATCTGTGGATATAAAACAGTACGATATATATTTAGCATAAGATTCAATTTTCACCATAAAAATGGCAGACGATTCTAAATCACTTGCATCGAGAACTAATCCAAATGAAATGCCGGTACCTCTGTCCCGTCAAACAACAGGCATTCTAGACTTTAGAACGGTTACTCCGGCGATTGCTGCAACCCTCAGAGTCGACGTTCCTGATTGGGCAGTCCCTTTTATGCATGAAACGCCTGCTATTGGGCAACCTACATCAGCCGCTAATGTAGAAAATAGGAGCCCCCTAATTGTATTAGTTCTTGATGCAAGTGGGTCGATGAATCGGATTTCAACGGCTATTCGCGAATCGGTAAATAATTTTATTACTCAACAGAAAGCTGGTCCTATCGATGATACTCGAATGAGCTTTGTTGTATTTTCGTCCGAGGCAACTGTTCGATTTATTAAGAAGCCTATTGCCGAAGTTCAGTCAATTACTAGCGATGATTATCAGTGTGGCGGTGATACAGCACTGTTTGACGCGATCGGACTTGCTATTGATCGACATGAAGATGAGAAAGAAGCGCTGATTGTTATTGTTACTGATGGAGAGGAGAATTGTAGCAGAACTACACATGACGAACTTCAGTCAAAGATTGAAGCGAAGAAAACTATTGGTTGGCAGTTTATCTACCTGGCGAATGAACCGCGAGTTTCTCAAGTGGGTGTTCGGGTTGGACTAGAATGTGCGGCTGCCGGATCTACACATAGTAATACTAATAATGTATCCGTTGGTTACGATAACCTAGCGCCTGCACTTGAGCGGCAAATTTCTAAAGCTGTATCCGCCTATCGTGCTACTAGTCAGGTTCCTAATTTAAACGAAATGAATGTACGGTCTAGATCTCTATCACACTCTTAATGTTGAAAAAGAGTCTATAAATTAAAAATTTGATTTTTATTTCTTTTTTAACTGCAATGCCATCCAAATATAGAAATGAACTATAATATTTCATCTCCCGATAAATGCGGGAGATATCCCATAGAAAAAATTAACTATGCTATTTCTACTCAAATTGATATTTTAAAGTACCATGCAAATCAGGTAGTATTTAATAATGCCGATTTTAATGAGTCCTTTGAATTTATAATTGAACAAATGATAGCTGCAGGACGTACAGTATTGCCCAGCGCGATAAAGCAAATGTGTATGAGATTTCGACGTGTAATTTATAAAGCTGATATATATAGTGTTGGTAAACACGTGAAAGTTGCATATAATCATTTGAAATTTCTCATACCATATATGCAACGTCAATATGGTAAGAAACTAAAGAAACTAAAGAAACTAAAGAAACTAAAGAAACTAAAGAAACTAAAGAAACTAAAGAAACTAAAGAAACTAAAGAAATGCGAAGAGATTCAGGAAAATTTACAAGGATATCAAGAAATACAATCATTCCATTTAAAAAACGGGATGATCTATTTAACACCACCAGCTTCACCTGTTTTTAACTATGAATAAACTTTTTCTTTTTTGTTTTGTTATTTATATAGTATAAAAATGCAAACACCACTTCAGTATAATTTAAAACTTTACCCTAGTCCGGTGGATGCCCGAGATCATATTATAAAAGCAGCTGCGCCCGTGAAATCAAAGGGAGTTGCTGATTTGGCGATACATTGCACTAGCGTTAAAGATCAGGGTGTTTTAGGCTCATGCACGGCATTTGCAGCAGTTGCCGCGATGGAGTATTTGCATAAACGGTTTGATGGTAGTAAAATAGATGATATGTTTTCAGAGAAGTTTACGTATTATGCTACTAGAGTAAACGTGTTAGGATGGGCACCTGAAGATTCTGGTGCATACGTGCGCGATGCGGTTAAGTCCCTAGTTAAATATGGAACTTGTCTAGAGAAGACGTGTGCATACAATAACGACTTTCGTACGGCACCATCTCAAATAGCATATACAGAAGCAATGAAATATCAAGCGCTGTCATATGCGAAGTTTGAAGATGGCAAGTCGTCGGCGGAACGCCAGCAATTAATAGGTACGCTTAAAGCAAATTTAGATGCCGGGCTCCCGATTGTTGGCGGGTTTGTTTGCTATTCTAATTTGTGGAATGCCGTAAAGGGTGTGATACCGCCACGTAATGGGCAGATTATTGGTGGTCATGCTATTCTTATAGTTGGTTATGATGATACTAAGAAACTTTTTAAATTCAAGAATTCTTGGGGTGCTGGTTGGGGTGATCATGGCTATGGATATCTGCCATATGATTTTTATTTCTTAGGAGACATGTTTGACCTATGGTCTATTCACCGTTCAGAGCTCGAAGATATTAAATCTGTCGGACTTGAAGTTAGTAATCCGATTATTAAAAAGAATATTGATAAAGCAGATGTAGAAGCAGTACTGAAAGAGGTTTCCGAAAAGTTAGATGGTGTGTTAGATCGTAAGCAATGCATAGCTATTATGAATGAACTCATGAATAGATATAGAACTAAGCCAAAGATAATGGCATTAGTAAATGCTATGAAAAATGCTTTATATAATGCATCAACGTAGGTTATTTGGACTTCTAAAAAGAAAATATTGAATTATTTTTTTGTTATATTCTACTAGTTTAAGTGTTATTAATCTATATAAAAGCCCCAATAAAATGGAAAACCAACACCTTATTTGCCCTATTAGCCAGGATCTTTTTGAAGATCCTATTAGCGTTCCCTGCTGTGGACAAACTTATTCACGCAATTGGCTCGTCCAAACTTTCCAGTTTAGGCAGGTATGCCCTATGTGTAATGGGGATCTGCAGGCATTCAATCCGGCAGTTGCCGCTAGAAATGTCGCTATCGCCGGACTTGTAGATGAATTTACTAGGAATAAGAAAATTCAGATTCGCGCCGAACCAGTCTTTGATTGGACCGCTGAAATTGCAAGTGTTCTAGATCCTATCGGTGCAAGCACTGGAGAAGTTCATCGTGTTCTACAGCTTAACGACGCGACTATTAGCGTTAAGCCTACTTTGTTTATTGCTGTTTGTGACCGTAGTGGTTCTATGCAAGGACAACCGTGGAGTCAAGTAGAGGAAGCATTGCTGCATATGATTGGTCTTAGCCAGGGAAGTAACACCGTTCAGCTTGGATGTGTTATGTACGAGAGCACGGCAGAGATTATCGATCTTTCTAGAGTTACACGTGCAAATATTCGTAGTTATTTCACTAATGGCGGTACTGTGTTCTCGGCTGCCTTCAGGCGTATCGGTGAATTGCTGCGGGCTAACCGAAATGGTATCTTTGATCGAGCTGTTGTTGCGTTCATGACCGATGGTCAAAGCGGGCAACAGCGTGAGCCGCAAGCCGCTGAGTTTAGTGATATTATCAAGGCGTCGTGGCATAAGCCGATTACCGTTCATACTATTGGATTCGGTGCTTGCGATAAGGACCTGCTGGAGCTTCTGCGTGTTTGTGGTAGCGATGAAGGCGTGTTCAGGTTTGCCGATGCAAACGATGATGCTGATACACTTACTCTTAAGATTACTGATCTGTTTGATGAGGTGAATCGCGCAGCATCTGTGGAACTTACTCTAGACGGTAATATTCATCGTATGCCTATTGTTAATGGAGTTGGAAAACTTGAACAGTGGCTTGTTGGAACTACGGTAGAGCGGCAGAATTCACTTGTAGAAATTGGTGGTCGTTCTTATAACATTGTCTTTGATTGTCTAAACGATAAGTATGATGTTGATGTCTTTACGGCATGGATCCGCCGATGCTTGGATAAGCTGGCTACAAATGTATTGTCTATGTCCGAGTGTAAGAATCCAGATGAGCAACGTATTAGTTTCTCAGTTCTTAAGCAACAAGTTAAGAAAATGACAACTTCCACTCAAGATGAAGGTATTCTTGCTTCTCTTGAATTGATTAATGATCAGCTTAATGCCATTCAAGAGAAGAGAGTGATCGATGTTGGACGTCTTCGTGATCTCCGGTTTTCGAGTAGATTTGCTGTTCATAAGGCTAACGGCGGTGTTAAGGGTCGCGACTTAGAGATTCGCAGGGCAATTTTGCCAAATACGGTGCAGATGATTGCCGCTGTTGGGTACAACGAGCCTAAGCTTCTGCATTATAAGTATTTGAATGATGCGCTTAAGCGTAATGATCTACAGAAAATTATTATGTCTAAGTTTACACCGTGTAAGGCGCTGGAGCTTGCTAAGAAGCTTGCTATTACTAAGGAGGATGTACTCTATACGGATCTAGACGGTAACAATGCGATCCATCTCGCTGCTTTTGATGGACAGTACTCTATCCTTGAAATGCTGCTGACATTTGTAAATGTCGCAGAAGCTAATTTGGAGAATCCAAACACGGATTCGGCATTTACTCTGGCGGTCAAGAAGCAAGGATGGGATAAGACTCTTGCTATTCTCATCAAGTTTGGTGTGAGTTGTTCACTGGAACGGATGAAACCACTTCAAAGATATTGCGTCGATTGTGGGTATCTTCGGACATCGGCAATTCTTGCTGATCTGATTAATGCAGGTGGCGTAGTGTCTGATGATATTTCAGTAGCGAGTGCGAAGGACTTGTCGCCTGCGTATATTCGGTTTGTATACAACAACTGGAAGACCTCCGGCAAAGACACAACTCCATTCTGGAAGGTGGCTCTGTCGAAGGGTTACGAAATGTTCGATCTGGCTAAGGAAGTGTTTACTGAGAACAAAGTTCAGGTTGAACTGGATGATCTTATGAATTGGTGTTTCCCGCGTAAGCCGGATGCTTTGGATACTGATCAGTATTTGGAGATGGCAGCATTTATCCTCGATGCGGACCCTTGGTTGATTGACCAGGCTAACGCAGCTGGCGAGACTCCGCTACATCGTGCAGTTGAAAAGGGTAGTCTGCCACATGTGAAGTTGATGATTAAACGTAAAGCTTACATTGAAGCACGCAATGAACTTGGAAATACAGCACTTTGGTTGGCTTGTGCTAAAAAGTACCCGTGCATCATCGAAGAACTGCTCGATTGTGGGGCTGATGTGAATGCCGTCAATCTTAAGGGAAATCCTCCAATGTATCCAGTTTGCCAAGTTGGACCGCTTAAGGTGGCTGAAATGCTTCTTATTCGCAATGCTTCCGCTGATGTGATGAATGCAAATGGCGATACTCTAGTTTTGATCGCGACTCGCAATGGGCAAGCTGAGATTTTAGAGCTTCTACTTCGATATGTTGGCAAGGTGTTTGCAGGACACAAAGCGCATATTGACGGATTTAACGCAGTGTTTGCATCTGTTGAGGCAAATCGCGTGAATTGTATCGATGTACTGCATCGGTATAGAATGGATTATTCTCAGCGTACTGCTAAGGATAATGCTATTCTAGCAGACGCTACTCCGCTGCATCTTGCTGCGTATTACAACCGTGTCGAAGCATGTCAGAAGCTTATGGAGATCGGTGTAGAGATTGATGCTGAGAGTGGTGATGATATTCTTCGTACTACACCACTTCAGATTGCAACTATTCAGGGTAATCTGGAAATTGCAAAGATGCTGGTTGCCGCTGGAGCCAATAAGTCTAGGGCTTTGATGTTTGCTAGTGGCGCTATTCGCGAGCTTTTGATTGATGATTTGGACTTGTCCGATGTGAATCATCTCAAGCTATACTGGCATAAGTACTGGAATACTGTAGATGTTCTTGATGAAGAGAACAATACACCTTTGATTTGGGCGGTGATCGAGGGTAATGTTCGCCTGGTTGAAAAGCTAGTCGGATTCGGTGCGAGCTGTGTGCTAAAAAATAAGTACGGTCTGTCTGCTAGGGACTATGCTAGGTTTATGCGGATGGCTCGTATGGTTGAGCTGGTTGGGGTTTGTGATGGCGTATCTATTGTGGATCGAATGACGATGACAGACCGACAGGTGCTGTTTATTAATGGCGTTAGTCGTGCTGGATTTAAGGAGGTAGATTTCCAATCTAAGATGCAGATTGTTGAAGGCGGCGTGCCTCAGCCGGCTAGTGATAACGCAGTCGTTCGATATGTGAATCGTTCGGAGCAGTTGAAGAATTATCTACCAATGGCTAGATTCAGGGCTTTGAATGCGGTTCTTGGGAAGAGCTATGGTGTTGATGTTAAAGCCGTTGATGCACTGGTTATCGAGATTTATCGAATGGTGGGTAACAGTCTCGACGAAGTTGGTATGCGGTATGTCTTTGATAGTATGTCAGTGTTGCCTGCATATACCGGTGAGATCTTTGTTAACCTCGATCGTCGGTTTGTAGTTGGGTCAACTGTAAATATCGGTAAACCATTCTCAGGTAGTAGTTTGTGGCGTATTGCAACTCAATCGTTCGATCCAAAGCGGGGAACTGTTGGTATTTTCAAGAGTCCTAATGCTCGTTACTTGGGTGGTAGCAAGTGCGAAGTGTATGTGCCGGCAGGTGTGTATACGGTGAAGAGCGTATATCATTACGATCCTATTTGTCTTGGACAGGCTAATATCCGTGAACATACATTTAAGATTAAGGATTCAGATCTGATTCAATCAGTGGTACTTACGTTTGAGTAATTTAGTTTGGTTTTCTTTTTTATGAAAGGGAAATCCTTTTTAATCCCTATTTCTTTTTGATATCCGTCTGTTGATGAATTTTTCAAAAAAGAAAAGTAATATCACGAGTTCAACCCTAAACTAGAGAAACGAAGCTGGCTTAGTTGAAGCTGCGTTAATCCATGGGCTCGGCTGGTCGAGAACGGTCGGCTTGGTTACCGGCTTAGACAACACGGGCTCGGTAAGGCGTCCACTGTCAGGGTTGAGAACTAGCGATCCCTGTGCAGTTGCAACCTTCAGCGATTGCTCAAGCTGCTCCTTAATGTCAAGAATAGACTTCTCGTCTAGCTTACCAGTATCAGTAACGCGGTAATACTGGAAAGTACAACGAACCGGGAATCTTTCATCGCGAGTAAGGGTTGTAGAGCCTACTCCGGTGTATGTTCCGGCAGAATCACCTAGTCCAACTTGCCCCATATCCATACCGCGAGGCTTAGGAGTATCACGGCTAAACTTTTGCATATTAGTAGTATTAGTAGATGCACAAATATCTTTAGGAGCATTGCCGAAGAGATCTAGGTCTGCTTCACAGTCCTCCTCTTCATATTCATCCCCTCCTTTGTAGCTGTAGTCAATGCAATCTACTGAATTATTGGTACTGCATGGTACGGAGTTGCCACCGAAGTAGCTGCGTGTCTGAGGACGGGGCTTTTGCTTGAGAGGGACCTGGATCATCATGATCGTGTTATCAAGAACTTCAGCAGCCTTCATCTCTTTGAATGAATCAACACGAGTCTTCTGGTCGCCGGCGCGGATGCGTACATCTTCGAGACGTTCAACCGAGAACCACTTAGCAGTTCCGAGGTCATCAAAGAACAGCTTGGTGTTGCTAGAGTCCAGAACCTGCACAGACGTACCGTTCTTAGAAGCAAGAATGACGAGAACCGCTGGATCCTCCGATCTAGATTGGTAGTTAAATAGTTGAACAGCAAACTGAGTCTTCTTTCCAAATTCAACGGGAAGAACACAACACTGACTAGACGTGAGAACTACCGAATCGCGATCATCATAAAGCTTCAGCTCTTCGAGAAGAGCCTTAAGCGACTTGACTGTGCCCTTATGATTGACGTTAAACGTCTCAATCGGTACATCTTGAGTTACATCGGCAAAGTTCGGTTTGCGAATAACAGGCATGAGAGTACTAGACTCCTTGACAACTAGGGTCATGTCGGAGATGTTAGGACCCCAACACGAACCTTTAGAGCGCCCGGTATCTTCCCATGAGACAGACTGCGCTTTAAGCCCATGCGCGTCGAGAAGCATAATTGTAGATTCATCTCTGGTTAGGCTAGAAACAACAGAGTTAAGCTTGTTTGCAGACGACATTTTTTTAGGAAAGGGACGAATTGTATATCCAATAAATATTTTATTCAATTTTTTAAAGAACCTCTCATAAAAAAGAAAAGCCTTTCATAAAAAAGAAAATGAATAATCTAGCAATAAATGCTCTCCAGGATCTTGCTGTTCTCGAGATCCTTGTCGATCAGTGCCTCGCCGTTCAGCTCAGGAAGACCAGCAGCCGAACCACGAGTTGCGAAGAACTTCTCAGCCGCATCTGCGATCTTGCTAGTCGGGTAGACGCGCGTGATCTTGGCATTTGGGTAGTTACGCCAGACGTACGTCAGAACGCCAGCATCATCGGGCTCCATGTCGAAGAACGCATCCTCGACATCCGACAGCTCGTCGTTGTTAGTGATGAAGTCGCGCAGAGCCTGCACCGAGTCGGCATCGGTCAGCTGCTTGCCGCGGAAGTTGCTCTTGGAGAACATGGCTGCAAAGTTCAGCATGTCACTGACAGCACCCTTCTTGAACTCAGTCGTCGGCTTGAAGAGGTTCATGAAGTTGGCAACCCAACGCGCCTCGTTGAGGATCTGGACAGACTCACCGCGGTGATTGAGTCCAGTCGCGACGACGAACTGCGAGAGAAGCTCGTCATTAGCACCGAAGAGCTTGAGGAACTTGCTAGAGTTCATGTTCTCGCTGGTGGCGCGCCAGCCAGGACCAAACGTGTTAGTAAGGAACTCATGCCACTCGGATAGGGTAACGGCGGGGGTAGCGCGGACGTAGGAGAACGCGTCACCTAGGTGCTTATCGCCGTTCACGAGGACCATCAGTGCGTTCTCCGAAATGGGAGAGCTCTCGGCGGTATCCGCGGTGATCCGCAGCCAGCGCTTAATGGTCTCCCAAGCGGGACCAGCCTTGCCGACGACGAAGTCGTCAACTGCAAGCGTGTACGGGACAACCGAGTCGCGAGCGAGCGTGTGCTCGACTAGCTCGGTCATGGCGTCGCCATACGCAGGCATGTTGTAAGCACCACCACTAGCCTTAACGGCGTCCAGAAAAGTCTTCACGATCGCAGACTTCTCGCCAAGACGAACGTTGAACGGCGGCGTGCTCATGCGAAAGGTAACCGTACCAGTCAGGGTCCCGTCAGCATGGACATAGCCCTTCTTGTTAAGGTGCTTGATGACGTTCTCGGTGATCTGGTTGAAGAGCAGAACGATCGGCATGTTTAAGATGTAGATATGAGGCTAGAGTACTCGCTCGTTTATTGATATTAAAGGTGCAAAAAATCAATTTTTTATTGGATGGTAAATTAGAATTTGAAATTTTAATCTATGGATAATCTAAATATGAATATACTAAGTTTGAACCGCATAATTAATATCGCCCTTGTTGGGCATGTCGCAAATGGTAAGACGACCCTCGTTAATGCGTTAACTGGTGTGAATACTAAGCGGTCATCATCTGAAAAGAAATCAGGACGAACAATTAAGTTAGGATATGCCAATTGCATTATGTGGCAATGTGTAAAGTGTATGCAGATCTACTCTGGTGGGCAATCGGAATTGCCGGAATGTTGTATGCAAGTGATGGAGAAAAAGGCTATGGTTTCTTTCGTAGATGCACCCGGACATCATTCTTATATACATACGATGGTAAAAGGTGCAACTGTAGTCGATGGAGCGCTGCTCGTTACCGATGTTCGTAAGGAGCCTATGCAACTACAGACGACTGAGCATCTGGCTATTTTAAGTATCTTAGATGTTAAAAATATCATTGTCATTCAGAACAAAGCAGATTTAGTCGGACCCGAACGATGTGTAGAACATTACGAGCTCCTTAAGAAAGAGTTGTACGGCACTGCTGCCGAAAATAGCCCTATAATTCCGGTGTCCGCTCAAAACAATATTAATATCGATGTATTGCGTAAGTCTTTATTAACGATGGTATTGGGTATTTTAAATAGCATTGAGCAAGATACTGATCGTCAAAAGAAAGGCGTTTTCCAAATTATCCGATCTTTTGATATTAATAAGCCAGGTGATGGTATTATTAATCTTAAAGGTGGTGTATTAGGTGGAACCGTCGTGGGCAATGCGCAATATCAAATAGGCGATAAAGTAGAAATTAGACCTGGTGTTTTGCATAGAGATATTGTGACTAGAACAATAACATGTATGCCATTACGAACAGAGATTCTATCTATTTTTGCGGAAAGTAAATCATGTGTATCTACAACAATCGGCGGTTTATATGGGATAGGAACACGTTTAGACCCGACTCTTACAATTGCCGATAGTTTGAGCGGTAGCCTATTAGGTAAGCCAGAAGAACTACCAGCTGTCGTTAATGAAATCGAAATGCGGATAACTTCTGTAAATTTAGACTCTAGTCATAAAGTACGTGTTAAGCCGAAGAACTTATATAAACTAATCATTGGAAATGTGGTGGTCGATGCGGAAGCAGTAGAATCGGCTATTCCTAAATCTGTTATTATGAAGTTAATACGACCTATTTGTACGATAGAAACTAGATGTTTAATTTATAACGTAGAATCGTCGAACACGCGACTCATAGCGTTTGGATCATTTGGCATAAGTAAACCTTGTTCGCCAGTTGTTAAATTAGAACAGTATAACTACTCTGAACTTACTAAAGATCTAAAAATTCATGAAAAAGCATTTACAAAGATTCCCGTAGTACGAATGGCTCGTGAAAATAGAAATGTAATTTGGGAAAATATTGATGCGTTTGCTAAAGCTGTATATCGTACACCACAGGAAATCGCTAAGTACTTGGCAGCCGAGACGCTTGTGAATATTTCTATTTGTGCCGGAGGATTGCGATTTTATAAATCAAATCTTAATTCAGCTAAAATCGAATCAATCATGAAAAAATATATAAAGGAGTTTGTTTTATGTGGGCAATGTAAAAGTTTAAATACTACTGTTGATGTTTGTAATGAATGTAAAGCATGCGTTAGAGATTTACGAGTATAAAAGTGGTATAAATTTTTGAAGCTTGAGATTGTCACCTTTAAGATACACCAGTGTTAATCCGTTTTCCGTCGGATTACGATAATAGTTTAGTTCTTCTTTAAGAAGTTGAAAGCCAATTTTTTTATAGATGCTTAAAGCTGCTACATTAGACTTTCTTACTTGTAAGATAATTGGATATTTTTTATGTGCGTTAATTGCAAGTTTTAGTAGTTTCGAGCCAATACCAAGTTTACGATAATCCTTAAGAATTGCTAGCGAGAAAACAACAGTATGCACTAAGTTAGATTTATGTTTTCTAGAGAATGGGATAAGTACCTTATCATCTAAAGTGTCTGTCGATAAATTAGCCATGATAATATATCCTATAATTTTATCTGTTGCCTTTTTTCTACAAATCAAAGTGCTATTTATAAGTTGTTCATACGTTTCTATTGAGTAGTTTTCAGGGAGACATTCTTCGTTGATAGCTTTGATTTCTGTTAAATCTGTACGTTTAGCGATTGAAAAGCTATAGTCGTCCATTATTTTATTGGTTTGAATTGGATAGGGTATATTTTACTTATCCCATAAGTTTAAGAAATTTTTAGGGCAATCAACACATAGGTCTCAGGACTTATAGATTTTGATAGATTTCATGTAGCGGTTCAAAAAAGAAACTTATATTTTTATTAGTTTATCATACCTATTTATTTTCGGGTTTGTCCTCCCATTTAGTTTCGGAATTATTTTCATAGAATGAATTATGTTTACCTATTGCCATGGCGAACGCTGTACATATCATAGCCCCTATAAACGCAGTCGTTATATTTACGTCCCAAGTAATCAACATGATAATTCCTAATATGATTGATACTATGGCTCCGATGATTACGATTGTAACGCAGATAGCAGCTATTTTTTCACCCATCAAATGTATATATTAAGTTGATAATTTATTTTCATATTTTATTCATATTTTATTCATCTTGGATGTCGTTTGCTAATTCATTTTCGCGCAAAAGCATGGGGGTTGGCGGTCTTGATTTATTAGATTGGTAATTATCGTAGTATATATGGGCAATGAAGCTTGCGAACTCAGACATTTATTATTATATATTTTATATGTAAACTTTTTAAGTATGTAAAATATTTACTTGCGACCCTTAGATCTAGAGCGCGACCGAGATCTAGAACGACCCTTAGATCTAGCGCGGCGAGACGCGCCGCCCTTCTTTACAGCGTCTAATTTAGCTAGAATGCCATCTAAACATTTGTCATCGGCTAGCTTGTCACATTTGTACATGCCCTTGCATGCCAGCCCAACTTTTTCGGCATCTTTGCCTTCGGCGATTAGCTTATCGCGGAGTTCGATGATCTTCTTAGCCTTATCGGTCGAAGGTCCTTTCTTATTACGTCTTGGAGATTTCGCAGAAGACATTTACAAAAAACGGTATATTGTATACAATATATATTTTTTATGGTAATTTATTCTTTTTGTCGTATATTTCTTTTTTTGATTCAATAGAAATGGATAAAGGAAAAACTGAATTTATTTGTAGTCTTTATATTTACAAAGACTAGCACCAATATAAAAATGTCTACTTCTATCCCTATTACGCTTGAGTTTAAGGCTGAGAATCTTGTTGATAAGGATTCATTTAGCAAGTCGGACCCTCTGCTTGTAGTTTATAAGCTTTCGCCTAAACAGCCTGGGTTCGGCTTTAAGCCCGAGAAGGGTAATTTTACTACACAGGAAGTATTTAGGTCGGAACGCATTAAGAACAATCTGAATCCCCATTGGGCTAAGACACTTACCTGCGACTATCGCTTCGAAGAAGAACAGTGGGTGTTTCTGCAAGTTCTCGACATTGACGATAAGCACAGTCTAGACGTTAGCGATCAAGACTTCCTAGGTGGTCTGATTACGACCGTGGGTCGTATTGTTAACGGACAGGATAATGGTTGGTTCAAGGCACCTCTTCAGGATAAGAAGCAGTGCCAGGTGTCCGTTAAGGGGGCTGCTAGTATGCTCTATGTCAAGTCTACCGTAATGCCTAAGGTTTCTACTACGTACGATATCCGTTGCAACTTTACGCTTAACAGTTCTGCTATGCGTATGTTTAAGTCCGAGACCCCTTATTTCCAGGTGATCAATCAGAATGGGCAGGCTATTTATGAGTCTCGTAAGGGTAACGGTAAGCTGTCTGAGTACCCTAGCTTTACTCTTCCAGGTATGCATGCGGCTAAGACTACATGGAAGTTCGCACATAACCATGACGGTGACGACATCGGTACTGTTTCTATGACTGAACAACAACTTAATTCGCTTCCAGCTGGTGCTTCCGTTCAGGTTCTAGACCATAAGGGTAAACTTAAGGGCAATCTTACATTCATTGATATCGTCTGTACTCAAAACGAAGAGGAGATTAAGGAGTCGATCATCAGTCAGCTGAACAACGGGCTGAACATTTCGGCGGTCGTTGCATTTGATTTTACCGGATCTAACGGAGATCCTAAACAGCCCCATTCGCTTCACTATCTGCAGGGTCGGAATCAGTACCGTGATGCAACGTCGGCTGTAATTCCGATCATTGATCAATACGATTCCGATGGATCTTACGACGTGTACGGATTCGGTATGTCTTATGATGGGCGTACTGTCGACCATGCTAAGCTGTTTACGTCTGATGCTAAGTATGCCGATGGTGTAGTGATGACTTATGAGAATATTATTCACTCTAACGGCTTCCAGCTGTCCGGACCTACATGTTTCGCGCCTATTATTAATGCGGTTGCGGCTAAGGCTGGATCCGTTGCGCAGACTTATACGGTACTGGTTATCTTTACGGATGGTGCGATCAATGATATGGATGCAACTATCGAGGCTATTGTGAACGCTAGCTACAAACCGATGAGCCTTATCATCGTTGGGGTTGGTCCGGCTGAGTTTGGAGCGATGAACCGTCTGGACAACGATGGTAAGCCACCGCTTAAGGACAGGTCTGGTCGGTCGGCAAAGCGCGATATCGTACAGTTTGTACCGCTAAGGGATTGCCCCGACGGTCCTACGCTGCAAGCTGCTACGCTCGCGGAACTTCCTAAGCAGATCCTTGAATTTGGTATGTAGAAGAAAATTTGATTTATTTTTTATTAGTATCTCGGACGCGTTGCTTTGTTACTAATAAAAATGGAAAACGAATGGAACCAGCTATATGGCATTAAGAAGAAGGATCTGAATGCCTCAGATCTATGGTGGGCACTATTTGATATTATGATAGAACTATCAAGGATTATAGTATCTAGTTTACTAGTTATCTTTGTTCCGCAAAATTGCGATGGTAGCACTTGTACTATCAAGGAGAACTTCGAGAATCTAACTGACATCAATTTAGTAGCTGTTATTTTTAATTTTATCACTTTAGGATTTCTATTACTTATGTATCTAGTTATCTATAACAGGGAGAAGTATCTTATTTATCATCTGGATGAAAATGCGAAACTCCCTAAAACAAACTGTACTAATGTATTTACACAAAATCCGGAGATTGAATCCGGAGTTGCTTGGTATAATAGAACTATGTTCTGGTGTGCCGTATTTGCGGGTACTAACTACACACTTAACATGATAATTAGTGGTATCGTCATCTTCCGTGATTATTATGATGGTTATCAGTCAGTAGTACAGTATATGGTTAATGGCGGACTATGCACATATTTAATCTATCGTAGTATTGTACATAGCCGTAGTAAACTTGTACTATCTAACACATCGTTTCTGCCGATTGCGTACAATGATGTAGATCAAGACTACATCCAAAAGAAGAACATGGTTTCAGGAGTTGAGATTTTATAGAAAATGAAATTTAATATAAACAAATAACAATATATTTATGCACCATTAGCTCAGTGGTAGAGCATCTGTCTTATTAACAGAGGGTCATGGGTTCGATCCCCATACGGTGCATTTTATACTTTTTTGTGGAGTTTATACTTTTTTGTGGAGTTTATACTTTTTTGTAATTTTTGGTAGAGTTTATACTTTTTTGTAATTTTTTGTGGAGTTTATACTTTTTTGTGGAGTTTATTTTTAATAGATTTACGTGATGGCAGTAAAAATGAATAAATTCATAGATATAAACTAGAATGGCATCGCAAGATGACAAAATAAGATTGTAGAAGAAGGTGTATAGTATCGTCATTGATGAACAAAAACCCTGTTGCTATGCCGCAGCATGCTAACTGGTTTGAGTCTATGTATTTTCTTGAAAATAAAAATTGAATTTTTATTTACTAAGTGTACCATTAGCTCAGCGGTAGAGCATCTGTCTTATTAACAGAGGGTCACGGGTTCGATCCCCGTATGGTATATTATATAGTTTTTTGTTTTTCTTTGTTTTTTACTTAGATATCTAAGTAAAAATATACTACATTGCAATTGGATAATATGTATTGCGATATGCAGATCCGAATATATAACCTACTAAATTAACTAACAGGTCATCCCATTTATGATACCAATAATTTGCGTCATAACCTTTCAAACCAGCTTCTACTTTTTCCCATCCAATACCGGCAACTAATGCTGTTATATAATAGTTCGGAGCGATAAGCCCCAATATAAAATACAGAACTAGATGTGATAAACTCCACAAATCGAAGCTGGATTCTGGAAAAGTTATAAATACATGATTATATTTTTTAGCAACAGTCGGATAGTCGTCGATATATATGTATATTAGAATAATACTAACAATTGCGATGACAATAATAACACCAATTAATAAAGGCGCATTGGCGTCTATCCATCCATACATATATACCTTCTATTAATCGTTAAGTATAATCTGTAAAATATACTATAAACAAATAACAATATATTTGTGCCAACATTCCCGAGTGGTTAAAGGGGCGCCCCTCAAGAGGGCGTGCATATCGCTACGTAGGTTCGAATCCTGCTGTTGGTATTCTCTATGTTTTTTGTTATTTGCATCAAGGTTTGAAAGGATTATCCTTTCTTTTTTTGTAAAAAAATTGATTATTTTGCCGGTTAATAACAATACTATCTTAGGCTTCTGCTTTTGAATATATTCTTTACAACCCCCCCC
>JACCDH010852285.1_pt1 | contig 17012 bp, 16 predicted proteins | sample 7442481 | NCBI WGS metagenome assembly JACCDH01 (sample SAMN15323433, study PRJNA562643) | freshwater metagenome | isolation source: river surface water | place: USA:Blue River Watershed | collected 2017-08-15
GCATCCGTTGCACCTCGCATGGCTGTACACGCCGATGGCGATGCCCTTGCTCGATGCGCTGGATCCGCAGCTGGTGATCTACGACTGCATGGATGAGCTGTCCGCCTTCATGAATCCGCCAGCCGGACTGATCGCCCGCGAGCGTGAATTGCTGGCGCGCGCTGACCTGGTGTTCACGGGTGGGCCGGGGCTCTATGCGTGCAAGCGCATGCAGCATGCGAACGTGCATTGCTTCCCCAGCAGCGTGGACAGCGCGCATTTCAGGAAGGCGCTTGACCGCAAGATCGCCTATGCGCCGCACGCAACTCTGTCAGGGCCGAGGCTGGGATTCTTCGGCGTCCTCGACGAACGATTCGATACCGCGCTCATCGCCGGCATCGCCGATGCGCATCCGGAATGGCAGCTGGTGCTGGTCGGCCCGGTCGCCAAGATCGACCCGACGTCGCTTCCGCAGCGTCCCAACATCCATTACATGGGACAACAGCCGTACGAAATACTGCCGGCCTTTCTTGCGTCGTGGGACCTATGCCTGATGCCGTTCGCGATCAATGACGCGACCCGCTTCATCAGTCCGACCAAGTCGCTGGAGTACATGGCGGCCGAGCGGCCAGTGGTCAGCACAGCAGTCAGGGACGTGGTGGCGATGCATGCCGATACGGTCGCCATCGCGCACACCGTGCCGGACTTAATTCGTTGCTGCGAGGAGGCGCTGGCGATGCCCGCCGCCGAGCGCCAGCAAAAGATACGGCAAATGCGCGCCAAGCTGCGACGCACCTCGTGGGACGCGACCGTGAGCGACATGCACCGGCTGATACTGGAAGCGCAGGGCATGCCGGCAGCGGCCGGTTCAGGCGCATCCGGATGAATGACGGCATCGCCTTGTGGGGTGGCGTCGAGTGCACCATCAATCGCGTGCGTGAACACTACTTCAGTCAGCTGCACAGGAGTGGTCATGTGCATCGCATCGATGACCTTGACCGTTTCGCTTCGCTCGGGATCCGGGCCTTGCGCTACCCGGTGCTGTGGGAACACATTGCCCCGGACGGCATGGAGAATGCCGACTGGTCATGGGCGGATACGCGGCTGGTCGAACTGAAAAAACTCGGCATCGAAGCCATCGTCGGGTTGGTGCACCATGGCAGCGGACCACGCAGCACCAGCCTCGGCGATCCGGCGTTCGGCGACAAGCTGGCCGTGTACGCGGGCGAAGTTGCCGCGCGCTACCCGTGGATATCGATGTACACCCCGGTCAATGAGCCGCTCACCACGGCGCGATTTGCCTGCCTGTACGGCCTCTGGTATCCGCATGAGCGCAGCGATGCGAGCTTCGTGCGCGCGGTGATGAATCAATGCCGCGGCATCGTGCTCGCGATGCAGGCGATACGCCGGATCAATCCGGAAGCCCGGCTGGTGCAGACCGACGACCTCGGCAAGACCTGGGGAACGCCGGAGATGGGCGCGCTGGTCGATCTGTACAACGAGCGCCGCTGGCTCGCGTGGGACTTGTTGTGCGGCCGTGTGGCGCGCGGCCATCCGCTGTGGGCCTACCTGATCGAGACCGGCATTCCCGAACGAGAGTTCGCATGGTTCTGCGAACATCCGTGCCCACCGGACCTGATCGGCGTGAATTACTACATCACCAGCGAACGCTGGCTGGACCATCGTACCGGCTTGTACCCGGTATCCCATGTCGGCAGCTATCGCGGCTTCCACTGTGCCGACATCGAGACGCCGCGCGCCTTTGCGGTGCCGACGCCGGGCATCGCGCCGCTGCTGCACGAGTGCTGGTCGCGCTATCGCATGCCGATCGCGGTCACCGAGGCGCACATCGATGCGCATCGCGAAGATCAGCTGCGCTGGCTGCTGGAGATCTGGCGCGCCGCCGAGAGCGTGCGGGACGAGGGCGTCGCGCTGCGGGCAGTGACCATCTGGGCGTTGCTGGGTTCCTTCGACTGGAACAGTCTGGTCACGGTGGAGCGCGGCTATTACGAGCCCGGCCCCTTCGACGTGAGATCGGCCCCGCCGCGGATGACGGTCTATGCAACGCTGATGCGCGAACTGGCCACCGGCCGCGTGCCGTCGCATCCGGTGCTGCAGGGTGAGGGCTGGTGGCGAGGCCCGGATCGGTTCCTGTGCCCGCCGGTGCACCTGACGATCATGGACGACTGGGCCAGATCCCGCTCGCCGGCGGCAGCCGACGCGCAACCTTTGCTGATCGTCGGCGCGACCGGCACCCTGGGCCGCATGTTTGCGCGCGCTTGTGATGCCCGCAGGCTGGCTTACCGGCTGCTGGGTCGGGCCGACATGGACATCGCCGATGCGGCGTCCGTCGAGCAAGCCATACGCGAGCACCGACCCTGGGCCATCGTGAATGCCGGTGGCTATGTCAGCGTCGATCATGCTGAATCCGAGCACGAGCGCTGCCGGCGCGAGAACACGCTGGGACCGGTGGTGCTGGCGGTCGCCTGCGCGCGCCATGCGATACAGCTGCTGACTTTTTCAAGCGACCTCGTCTTCGATGGCCACAAGCAAGCGCCGTATGTCGAGAGCGACCCGGTGGCACCGCTGAATGTCTATGGCCGTTCCAAGGCCGACGCGGAGCGCCGCGTGCTGGCGATCGATCCGTCAGCGCTGGTGATCCGCAGCAGCGCCTTCTTCGGTCCATGGGACAGCGTCAACTTCGTCGCCATCGCGCTGGCCGAGCTGTCGCAGGGCAGGCCGTTCGTCGCAGCGGACGACATCATCATCTCGCCGACCTATGTGCCCGACCTGGTGCATGCATCGCTGAACCTGCTGATCGATGGCGAGCGCGGGCTGTGGCACCTCGCGAACCCGACGGCATTGTCATGGGCGCAGCTGGCGGCGATGGCGGCACGCATGGCCAATGTCTCGACGGCGAGCCTGATGGCGCGCCCGGCATCAAAGCTGCTCAGCCCGGCCGCGCGCCCACGGTACAGCGCGCTCGGCAGCGAGCGCGGTCAGTTGATGCCGCCGCTCGAGGATGCGATGGCGCGCTATCTGCACCTGCGTGCGCAGGCCGAGCTCGAGGACGCGGCCGGGCTCGACCCCTTGCAGGGGAGGATGTGATGCGATGGACCTGAACCCGCGCAAGGAGGACGCATGACCAGAGTGGCGATCGCCGGCGCAGGCTTTTCGGGTGCGGTCATTGCGCATGAGCTGTCAAGGCAGGGCTATGAAGTCGATGTGTTCGAGACGCGCGGCCATGTGGCCGGCAACTGCCACACCGAGCGCGATGTCGGCACCGGTATCCTCGTGCACCGCTACGGGCCGCATATTTTTCACACCAGTGATCAGCGCGTATGGGACTACGTGCAGCGCTTCGATGAATTCATGCCCTTTACCAATCGCGTGAAAGCAATCGTGCGCGGCCGCGTGTATTCGATGCCGGTCAACCTGCACACGATCAACCAGTTCTTCGGGATGGCACTCGGGCCGGCACAGGCGAAAGCCTTTCTTGCGGCACGTGCCGACATGTCGGTCGCCGAACCCCGGACCTTCGAGGAGCAGGCGCTGCGCTTCATGGGTCGCGAGCTGTATCAGGCTTTTTTCAGGGGCTATACCCGCAAGCAGTGGGGCCTGGCGCCGTCAGAGCTGCCGGCCAGTATCCTGAAGCGACTGCCACTGCGTTTCAGCTATGACGACAACTATTACGCCAGCACCTGGCAGGGCATGCCGCGCCATGGCTACACGGCCATCGTCGAAAAGATGCTCGACCAGCCCGGCATCCGGGTGCATCTGCGTACGGCATTCAGCCGTGCAATGGCGACGGACTATGCGCATGTGTTCTGCACCGCGCCCATCGACGCCTGGTTCGACCATGCCGAAGGCCGACTGGGCTACCGGACACTGGACTTTGCGATGGAGCGCCACGACGGCGATTACCAGGGCAATGCGGTGATCAATTATTGCGATGAGGAAGTGCCGTGGACGCGCATCGCCGAGCACAAGCACTTCGCGCCGTGGGAAAGTCATCACGCGACACTGATCTGCCGCGAGAGCAGCCGTGACTGCGGACCAAGTGACACACCGTACTATCCGATACGCCTGGCGAAAGAAAAGGGACAACTCGCGCGCTATATCGCGCTGGCCGAGCGCGAGCGCGGCGTCAGCTTTGTCGGCCGCCTGGGCACCTACCGCTATCTGGACATGCACGTCACCATTGGCGAGGCGCTGGACTGGGCCGATCGCGTCAGGACCGGCGGGCTGCGGGATTTGCCGGCGTTTTCTGTTGGGCCGCCGGGCTGAATGAGGGCCTGGCGGATCGCGTGCGTAGTACAAGGCCAGAGTGGCGATTCGATCGCAATTCCAGTACATTGGTCCCCGATAAAAACGACACTTCCGGGGAAATCGCATGGCATCCGAGTCCGCAAATCCAGCCGCCGACACCACGCAGGGCCCGATGTCGCCTCTGGCCGTCTTTGGTTTGCTGGTTGAGGGGGCAAGGGACATGCGCGCCACGGGTTTCGCAGGCGTTGCCTATGGCATCGTGTTCGTGCTGATGGGCTATGCGATCGCCGAGGTCTACCGGCAGGTGTGGCAGATGACCATGGGACTGACAGCGGCCTTCTTCCTGATGGGGCCCTTCATCTGTTGCGGCATCTATGACCTGTCGCGCCAGAAGGCGCTGACGGGCAAAGCGGCGCTGCGCGCCAGCCTGAGCTGCTGGTCACGCAACTGGAAGTCGATCGCGTTCTTCGCGGCCACGCTGACCTTCTTCATGATCGTGTGGGCGCGGGTCTCGGTCGTGATCTTTGCGCTGTTCGCAAAGCACACCTATCCGACCCTGACCGACATGGTGGGGAACATCCTGTCGGGCGATAACCTTGCCTTCCTGTTGGTCTGGGGCGTTGCCGGCCTTGCTTTCGCCAGCCTGGTGTTCGCGACCTCGGTCGTGTCAATGCCGATGATGCTGGACCGCGATGCGGACACGATGGAGGCGATCGGCGCCAGTGCGATCACCTTGTGGAACAACACCGGTGCGATGCTGGTCTGGGCGGGGGTGATCACGGTGCTGATCGGCTTGAGCCTCGTGTTCTTCCTGCCATCGCTGGCGCTGACCGCGACCCTGGTAGGGCACACCACGTGGAAGGTGTACAAGGCACTGGTGCCGGAGCAGATGCCATCGCTGTTCTCCGAGCCCGAGGACGCGCTGAAGAGCTCATCGTCCTGAGCATTCGGCCGGGCTGGGGTATCACGTGACCGGCTGAAACGCGTACACCGCCTTTCAATGCCCCCGCGGATCCGACCCGTCTGGTTCGTATCCGGTACTTTTCTACCTAATTCGACAACATCACGCCGCAAATCGATATCAAGTCGAAAACAAGCGCTGCACATTCACGTTGAATCGCTGCTGACTCCCCAGTTCAAGGGTTGACCTTTGCGTCAGCGCGTGTAAATATTTAGTTACAACTATAAATGTACTTAATAAGTTACATAAAAGTCACATAACAGATTCCGCAGCGGTCTCGTCGGAGTTGAGGGAATGGCTTCATTGTGCAGGTCCGGTACGTTTCAATCTTAACCAGGAGGTACTCCCATGTCTGATAAAGACAAAGTATGGCCGACGGGACTGACAGAGGCAGAGTCTGAAGAGATCCACCGTCACTTGATCCAGGGTACGCAGCTGTTCGGCATGATCGCGGCATTCGCGCATCTGCTGGCGTACATTTATTCACCTTGGCTGCATTAATCGAGGGGACATCACTATGATTTACGGAAAAATGTGGTGCGTGGTCAAACCTTCGGTGGGCATCCCCATCATCATCGGCGCAGTGGCCGTGTCCTCGTTCGCAGTGCACCTCGCACTCGCGACGAACACCACCTGGGTCAAGCGTTACCTGAATGGTAGTGCAGCACAGGTATCGGCAGCGCCGGCAACATCCGCAGAGCAAGTCGCGGTGTTGACACTGCCGGATGGGCAGCGCAAGTAATTCGCGCCCTTGCGTCATGGTTCGGGGTCCGAACCATGACGTCATTCCTTCGCGCGCGCGACATCTTGCGCGACATCCCGACTACTCGCTGATCCGCTTCGCATGAGTTCTGCGCGCACACTTCGGCAGGAAATGCTGCGCACCTGGACTCGGGTCGGAACGAAATTCCTGCCCTTTGCCGACGCTGCATCGCCGACGCTGCCCTTGTTGCGTCTGCTGCGGCTGTCGCTGTTCCAGGTGTCGGTGGGCATGGCACTGGTGCTGATGATTGGCACGCTCACGCGCGTGATGATCGTCGAGCTGCATGTGCCGGCCGCACTGGTCGGCCTGATGATTTCACTGCCGCTGCTGGCAGCACCGTTTCGCGCCGTGATCGGCTTCCGTTCCGACCATCATCGCTCCGAGCTCGGCTGGCGCCGTGTGCCGTATATCTGGATGGGCACCCTCATGCAATTTGGCGGGCTGGCCATCATGCCGTTCGCGTTGCTGGTGCTGTCGGGCCTCGGCCATGCATCACATGCACCGGCATGGGTCGGGCAGGGCGCTGCGGCGATCGCCTTCCTGCTGGTCGGTGCCGGCCTTCACACCACACAGACCGTGGGCCTGGCCCTGGCCACCGACCTCGCCACGCCCGAGTCGCGCCCCAAGGTCGTGGGCCTGATGTATGTGATGCTGTTGATAGGGATGATGGCCAGCGCGGTGGCCTTCGGACTCGCGCTGGCCGAGTTCAGTCCCGGCCAACTGATACGCGTGATTCAGGCGTCGGCCGTGCTGACGCTGGTGCTCAATACTGTCGCGCTGTGGAAGCAGGAGGCGCGCAGCCGCGCCCGCCAGCCCGGTGTGGAGGGTGCGGACCAGCAGGGCAACTTCCGGGGCGCATGGCAGTTGTACTACCGGGGTGAGCAGGCTGCGCGTCGCCTGATCGCGATCGGCCTCGGCACCATGGCTTTCACGATGGAAGACGTGCTGCTTGAGCCCTATGGCGGCGAGATACTGGGTTTATCAGTGGGCGACACAACGCTGCTGACCGCGACGCTCGCGATAGGCGGCTTGCTGGGCTTCGGCCTGGCCTCGCGCGTGCTGGGCCGCGGCATGGATCCGCTGCGGCTGGCAGGCATGGGCGCGATGGCCGGGCTTCCTGCCTTTGCCATGGTGATACTGGCGGCGCCCCTGACCATGCCATGGCTGTTTGGCGTTGGCACACTGCTGATCGGCTTCGGCGCCGGCCTGTTCGGGCATGGCACGTTGACCGCGACGATGAACCTCGCGCCAGCCAGCCAGAACGGACTGGCACTCGGCGCCTGGGGCGCCGTGCAGGCAACCGGTGCCGGCATTGCCGTCGCGCTGGGCGGTATCCTGCGCGACCTGGCCGCCATGGTGGGCGGATCAGCGTTCGGCTATACCAGTGTCTATGCGCTGGAGATCGTGCTGCTGGTTCTGACCATCGTCACGCTGCGCCCGCTGCTGGGGCCGGGCACGCGGAAAAATGATTTGGGTAATAATAGGGCGGCCTCAAAACCGTTCGCGCGGGACTACCCGAAAGCGGCGCATGCAGAGCAAGCGCTGGATTAGTGTGGCAACACTCGACATCGGAGAATAATATGAAAATTTGGCACATCCTGATGGGGATCTGGTTCCTCGCCCTAGGCTTCATGCTTCTGAATCACTTCCACCGTCAGAACATCGAGCGGCTGAAAAAGAGGCACGGCTAAAAGAAGTCCGGCTGTAGCGCGCCAGCGCTGCAGCGCCCCCCGTTCGCTTCAAGCCGTAAATATCCTGACCTCGGCGGTGCGATCGGTTTCGTTGGCGCCGGAGCCGCTGTCCAGTGAGATGTAGCTTTCCCGGACGCTGTCGTCATGTTCGGTCCGCCAGATGCTCTGCAGTTCTTGCTGTAACCGCTCTTGAAAGAGAGCTTCGCCGACGGTTTGATCCATTCCGTCGACAGATTTCAGGTTGGTCGCAAGCTTGTTGCCGATGCAGTGTAGCAGGTCACTTTGTGCGTCATCATCAGCGATGCGGTCAAAATACGAAACGGGAAGATCGAACTGCTTGTTCAGCGATTCCATGGCAGCGAAAATTTTTTTCTGCGCCTCGATCTGTGCCTCTTGGAATGTCAGCAGAAACGTTTTCTTGTTGGAGGGATCCCTGACGAATTCCCCGTATCGCTGAGCCTTTGGGACCGATGATTTCTTGTTGAATTTCTCGATTGCCAGGGTCAGCTCATCATGCTGATTGAGTTCCAGATAGGCGTTGAAAAAAATGACCTCGGATCGCGGGTATTGATTTGCCGCCTGCAATAAATTTTCCAAGGCCGCATTGATTGCCGTATCGCCCGTGCGCTTGATGTTTCGAGATTCATGAATCATCAGCCCGATACAGAAGGTTATCAGGTCGGGACTTGCGCCCGCCTGCAGGGCGTTGCGCACGAATGTCCAACGGCCTTTCTGATCGGGCATCTTGCTGAGAGTGGTGAGTGCCTTGCCGGACTCGTTCAGGAAGTCGTGAAGCGTGGATTTCCTCTCGGCTTTCAGTCTGATGTCCTCGGTGTGGCCGTGAACAACCCGCAAGCAATCCATCGGCGTTCTTGGGTCAAGGTAGGGATGCTCTCGGTTACCGAGCATGGCTTTATTGTTGGCGAATGGGCCGATACTCCAGATGGCTGCATGAAAGGGATTCTGGTCCGACAGCTCCGGGTCTTCAGGGGTACTCATGAGTGCCTGAAAACTCTCAAGATTCGTGAAGGCATGCTCCCTGAAATACCTGTTGACGATCTGGATACGTTCTTGCAGACCAATGTCGCTGATGGCTTCAGCGTCAATGCCGGCCCTTTGCACCATGTCAGTCAAGATTTGATCCGTGATGACGCCGTGAGCGTAGATATCCCGCTGATCGAGGCTGGCATCGACCATCACCAGATGCGAAAAATAGTTTCTCGCCATTCTCTCGAATTCCGGTCGCATATTTCTGTGTGTGTTCAGCGTCGCGTTGAGCGATTGCAAACTGTTGTTCGGCGAAACCGAATGCTCGAGAAGATTGGCGTCTGCCACGACGTAGCTCTCCGACGGCGGTTTGTCCTGATTGGCCAGGCAGTACTCGACAAAGGCAGCGTCATGATTTGAGAAACAGATACTGAAATTCTGTCCTGCCGTATGAAGGAAGTCGAGGATGGACAACGTGTACCAGTCGTTGAATGTCCGGTCAGACAGCAGGTCGCCCAGCAGCACCAGCTTTTTGTCGATGTTTTGCAGCGACAGAACCTGGGGCAGCAATGCCTGGAATCTGTCGATCTTTCCATCGCGAATGGCGTTCATCAGCTGTTGCCAGTCTTGTCCTTTGTCAGGTTTGATGTCGGCCAGCCCGGCATGGACCAGTTGGTGCAGGAACATGATGCTGTTGCCGTTCATGTCGCCTAGCGCAATTTCATGGAAGTCGGTCTTCAGCGAGCACTGCGGTATCTGATCGAAGTTCAGCTTGATGGACGATTCGCCGAACTCCGCCTTGTCGACATTTGCTTTCAGTTTGCGTGACAGATCTCCCGTGAGCTGAATTTTGATTTCACTCAGGCGATTCTGGCCAAGGTGAAGGTCGCTGCCGCCACGAGTCGTGTGAATGTTCTGCAGCGCACTGTCATCAAAATGTATATCGTCGCTCTGATGAAACCAGCCTCGGATCACGCTCTTCGTGTATTCGAGCCGGATCCGGCCGTCGCTGTCGAGACAAGACCCATCCTGGAGGATGGCGAGCAGGGCAAGGAATTTCTGGCCGCTGGCAGATAAATCGCACAGGGTAAGCCGGGTCGTGGGACGCATCATCTCGCGGATCGTCTCAAGATTCTTGTCGCCATCAGTGTCATCGAACAATCGACGAACGAGTTCCGGAATCGAGGCGGGCGCATTGTGTGAGGATTTGGCTTCAGTCAGCGTTTCAAGTGCACCCAACGAGGATCTGAAGAGCTGGGCCTTCTCCTCATCACTGTAATGCCAGTGCTTTCGCGTGCCCAGAGAGTGGAAATCCACTGCGGACCGCGTGTGCTGAGAGGAATTGATCATGGTGTCTCCCGGGACCGCAGTTGTGAAAGACGGTCTGCGGGTGTGGAGAAAACATCATGTTTGAGGCGTCTCCCGAGCGCAAATTGGCCAATGCACTATGGCGTGCATACAACCCGTGGGCATGCGAATGCCGGCGGCGCTCAAGATCTGGCGCAACAAGCGAATTTCTCGAAAGCTACAAAAATTCCTGTAAGAAAGACGGGTCGATTGCACCGCAAAGTGCGGTCAAATGTGCTGCCGGATGTGCCCACGCAGGGTGTCGACAGGTATGCCCAAGGGCGATGCTGGTCTGGCGCCGCGCTGACAAATGCTTCTGCTTAGCCGCAAACCCTGCTGATCACTGTTTGAGGAAGCTGTCTTTCGGCTTTTTCCGTTTTTGTTGATTCCGGAAAGGTCCAGACCACCTCATCGTCATTCAGCAGGAACTGCTGCTGGTACAGCACGAGTCCCCGGTCGCAGGCGACCACCAGCTTCTTCAGCGCGGCGTTGTATTCGAGGCTCATCATGTCGCGGCGGCTTTTGTAGGCGAGCTTCAGGGTAAAGCGCGTCTCGCCCGGCGTGGCGCGGCTCACCGACGAGGTATCCAGAAAAATGCGGGTCGTATCGTCGTCCGAGATCAGGAACCAGTCCTCGCCCCTGACCGCTGCCGCCAGGCAGAGCAGAAGAGCGAACATGAGAGTCTTCATGGCAGGCGCATTTATCCGATGGGTTGATGCGTGACCTCAATGGTACGTTCGGGAGATTAGCACGGCCAAATGCATGGGGCCGGGTCGAGGGAGCGCGGCACACTGTACCGAGAGCAGGACAGGGCAGAGGCAGAAGTGCGGGGCGTCGGCGGATCAAAGGCCGTAGAGCGGGCAGTGAATTTCAGGCAAAGGCGAAGCCTTCTTGCGAGTTTGTCTTATTTTTCGAGGGCGTCATGATTGTCATCATGTCACCCTATCAACGCTCTGGCTCGCCCGCGCGTTGCCACCTGATCTTGATAGGCGGAGGTTCCAACATGAAATGCCCTACCTGTGTCGATACCATGCTGGTGATGAGCGAGCGCCAGGGCGTGGAGATCGACTATTGCCCGAAGTGCCGTGGTGTCTGGCTTGACCGTGGCGAACTGGACAAATTGCTGGAGCGTGCTGCGACGCAGTCCGCGGCAGCCATGCCCGCGCAGGCCGCGCCCTATCCGGGCGATCGGCATCAGCAGCCAGGTTATCCGTCCAGAGAGTATGAGCGGCATTACCATGGCCACAAGAAGCACTACCACCAGAAGTCCTGGCTCAGCGAGATCTTTGACTGACACCTGATTCCTGCGCCAGACGGCGCGCGCCAAAGCGAGAAAGCCCGCGAACCTGAGTTTGCGGGCTTTCGTCATTCTTGCCCCGACGCCGGTTGCGGGGAGCCCGGCTATGAGCCCTGATCAGGAATCAAGCGTGTTTCTTGCGCGGCGCTTCCACAGGATGCGCGCGGAGTTCACGCCGGTCAGGACCATGATCGGCCACAGAGAGGTGCACACCATCACCCAGAACAGGCGGCCACCCAGCGAATGTGCATTGTGCGCATCGTCTGCATTGTAGGGCCCTTCGCTGAACCAATGCCTGAAAGGGAAGGTGATGATCCCGAACCCGGCGCCGGCCAGAAGGAAGAGCCAGATAGTCATCTTCATGGTGTCGCCCTCAAAAAAAGTTGACCACTGCGAATGGTGAACGCCACACAGGTCATGTCGGAAAACACGGCCTCGTCTCGTTGGATTCGAATGTCAGACGAAATGTACGCTACTTGTTGAAACTTTTAATAGACATTTTTGCGACTCCCTAAGCCGAATGCCGGTTCGTCCATCAAGTTCGCGGGTCGATCCACGGGGCTTTACCTGTCGCCCTTGATAACGTTTTGCCAAGTAAGTGCGAGCATCATTACCATGCTCAAAAGCAGAACTATCACCCCCGAAGTCATGGCTCGGTGAGACCTTCGATTGAATGGCGTTTTTCGCTCGCGGCTTTGCTTGTTCGAGAGAAGCCGTTCCAGTGGGTAGGGCAACCACCATGTCTTCATGAGTGAGCCTTCATGAATCCGCAAGTAGATCACTCAAGTGCGAAGGTGCGGATTATTTTTTGAACTCACAAGTTTAAAAATATTTGTTACAGTATGCATAATCGTTATGCGTGGAGTAACAAAATGGCACTTATCGAAGTTGTAAAGTACAACCCGCCCGATGATGTCGATTTCATCTGGAAGTTTCCAAGTGAGGACCTGAAGCTCGGTGCACAGGTCATCGTCAATGAAGCTCAGGAAGCCGTATTCGTAAAAAGTGGCGTGGTACTCGATGTGCTACCTGCCGGGACGCATACACTTCAAACGGGCAATATCCCGCTTCTGAACAAGCTCATCAATTTGCCGTTTGGTGGTTCAACCCCATTTTCCGCCGAGGTCTGGTTCGTCAATAAAACGGTAAAGCGAGACCTGAAGTGGGGGACGCCCGCACCGATTCTGTTGATGGACCCGATTTACGGCTTTCCCGTGAACGTAAGATCGTTCGGCAAGTGGGGCGCGAAAATCACCGATTCGCGCGCGTTCCTCACGCAGATTGTCGGCGCCCAGATTGGCGCAGACGCTGAGAAGATAAGAAGCTACTTCATCGGCGAAATCATCCAACGCCTTACCGGTGCGCTGTCTTCTGCAATCGTTCAGCACAACATGTCCGTCATGAACGTGTCTGTAGCGATCAATGAGCTTTCTGATTATTCAAAAAATGCCATATCAAAAGAGTTCGAGAAATATGGCATTGACCTGGTCAACTTCAATATTGAAAGTATCAATATTCCGGACGAAGAGGTCAGGAAGTTCCAGGATGTCTTCGCCAAGAAGATGGAAGCTACCGAGCTGTCCAAAGTCAATGTGGGAGGAGCCTTCGGCGCGATCAAAGCGTTCGAGGTCATGAATAACGCGGCGAGCAACCCTGAGGGTTCTGTCGGCGCTTTTCTGGGTGCAGGCATAGGGCTGGGCGCTGGCGTCCCTTTCGGACAACAGGTAGCCCAGCAGGCAATCGCTACAGCACAGCCTAATTCTCCTGCGGGCGGTGCGCCGAGCCCCACTGAAAAGCTGAAGAGCCTCAAGGAGATGCTCGACCAAGGACTTATCACGCAAGAGATATTCAACGCAAAGCGGGACCAGATCCTGAGCGAGTTGTAAATGAAGAGACTATCGCTCGCGCTATTGATCGTGCCGCTGCTGGTAGTGGTCATCGTTGGCTGGCTGGTGAAGCCCGAGCTTGCCGACCTTCAGAATTACTGGCTGTCGATAGGCTGGACGTGTGTTCTTGTGCTGGCTTCTTGGTTCGTTACCGGACTCTACCTGCAGCGAGGCGCCGCGAATCCCGATGAAACCGGCGAAGACAATCCGGCCTTCTCTGGCGCGGTTCCGGGCATCATTCTGATCGTAAACGCGTACAGCCTCATCTCGTTCGCATTGCTCTGGGCGGCATGGCTGTCGGGCGATTCCAGTCAGCTGCCTCAGTGGCACTGGGTCGGCCAAATCATCGGACTTGCGATTGTCGCCGTGATCGTGATCTTGATGACGATCGCTTCAATGACTGCCCGGGTTCCGGTCAACAAGGACCTCGTGCCGAAGGAGAAGCTGCTCAGGCAGATTCACGTCATCAAATCCAGCCTTCCCGGCGATGAGACTGCAGTTCTGAATCAGCTGAAAGAGCTTGACGCCACCATCAGACATTTCATTCCTCACCTCAGCAGAATCACCGATCCCGAGCGCTACAAGAACCTTGGGAATGAGGTCTTGAGTGTAGACGCATCTTTGAGTGGCGATCAACTGGCTGAATTTCTCCGTTCAAATGTACAGCGCTGGGTCGCCATCGCAAAATCTTGTCTATAGGATCAATCCATGAAGTGTATCAACTGCGGTGCCGGGATCGAGGGGACGACCCTTGGTGCTCTCGTCAAGTGCGATTTCTGCGGTACGACGAACGCGCTCATTCAAAGCATCGAATCTGCTGCGAATGTGGATGCAGATATGACTCCCCAAGACCTGTCCATTTTCAAGGAGGCTCTCCGTGAACTGGACAGTGGGGAATATGGCGACGCACTTGATTTATTGGAAGACATCAAGGGCCGAAACAGAGAGAACTGGCGCATCCACATCAACATTGCCATAGCCACCTTCTGGCTGGGTTATGACGATTTCAGGCATCTGCCTTTGGTGATCAAGCATGTTCGCCGCGCGATGTCATGTGCTTCGGATCCCACCGCCATCAAGCCCTATGTGATGGCGATTGTGTTCAACATTGCAAAGGTCAGTTCTCTGGATAATCGGTTTGGGCCGAGTTTGTTGAATTGTATCGAAGCGCTGGAAACGACCAAAGAGCTCGTTGCGGCATACCCCGAGCGAGATGAGCTGATCAATCAAATCGTGACAACCAATGCCCAGAGCCTCAAAAGAGATCTCTGGATTGTCATCAAGAGGGACGGAAAGAAATACGATCCGCCATCGACCCTGGTACAGACCCTGGTGAAGCTTGCGGCGCTGGATCCCGAGGCTGATCCCGAGACCACTGCGTTGGCTGTCGCATCATTCGAGCGCAAAAGCTCGGTTGATGGCGTTTCCGGTGCCGTAGTCGAGTCCTTGAAAAAAGCGCTGCACCGAATCCGAGGGGGCGACGGTGCTCCGCAAATCAAGTTTCCGATTTTTGGTGGTCCCAAGCTGGAATTCTAATTTTTAGAGGGAGAGTAACGCATGGCAAAAAGATTCAACGAATCGCTGATTTTTGATCAGGATACTTACGTGATCCGTGTACCTAACGCAACCGGAATCGCCGATCGATTTTTCCAGAAGTCGCAGGAAACACTCGCAAAGCTCGAGTTTCCGAATCTGGATTCTTCCCTCGAGGATTTTAAAACGGGTGGACTAATCTTCAACAAAGAGGTCACGCGGATGTTGTCCGTAAGTCCGTCGAAATCAGCGTTCGATGATTTCGGCTTTTACCTTCGTGCTCAGGCATTCGGAAATGTCGTTGTTTTCAGCAAGTTCGAGACCATCGACATTGGCTTCCTGGATCTTTTCAAGAAGGACATGCAATACGCGGTCAATCGCCGTGAAAGAATTCGCGATAACTGCAAAAACATGGCGCAGCGAGAGGAATTTGAGGCTATCACCCGACTTGGCGTGTACATGTTCTATGACGCATTGGAGGTCATTGATCCCGAACTGGACAAGCAGCGTATCAAGGACAAGCTCAGGAATTGATTCATATAGCAGGGGTTGACCTCGGCGTTCTCTCAGATTATTCAAGCTGTGCTCATGCTCGTACCTGCTGCAAATGCTAAGTTTTTTGATGTGCTATTGCTTGGCTCTAAAGAGTCAATCTCTTTCGATAAGCGGCAGTATCGAGCGATTTGGCTGGGATACGGTTGGCGGCGGTAGTGTGTGTCAGGCCGCGACGCACCAATTCTCTTTATTGCCGTGCCGCTGGAATTTTTTAATAGTCTTGATAACGTCACGCATTTTGTTTTCAAAACTGACGAACCTGATTGAGGCCAAGTGGAATTACAAGGAACGATTGCATGAGTTTGTGGCAACAAAAGCTTGAGTGTGGTTCTTGCGGCGCATCCAGCATGGCGCCGACGCGTCAAACCTTGTGGAGATGCGAGTACTGTAATGCTGTAACCATCTTTGATGGTATGGAGGCTGATCCCACGTCGGATCTGAAAGAGAATATCGCGAAACGGACACGAAAGATCGAGTCTGTATTGAGGAAAAAAGCCAACTATCTGCATGACGGCATTTCCGATGGCGGGAATCTTCATGTGACTCGGTCGGAAATTGTTTTCGTTCCACATGCATTTAATATAAACAGCGGTTACCGTTTGGTATTTCCTTTTTCCGAGATGAAAGACATACGTAAGGAGAATGCCTGGCTGGGACTTTCAAGGCAGCTTATCGTTGAAATGAAAGATTCATCTGAGGCCGCCTTTATTGTCTGGGGGCGTGATGAGGTCATCATGTGCATTCAAAACCTGATCTCGTGAAGTCCTCCCACTTTTCTCTTCACGCTTCGCCCGTCAATCTAAATTTGGTCGTGTTATCAGTCTGCTGCTGAATAGTGGGTAAACCTTGCTGAAAGCGAATGGTGTGATTTGACTTGTCGAAGTTTTTCTCCATCCGTCGGGAAGTGGGCATAGGTGACTTCCGGATAGAGGTGCATGAGTCGAGCGATCCGGCGTTCATTCGCGGGGTTTCCCGCTTTTTAGAAGCGCCTGACGTTTGTGCGGAGCAGTTCAGGCCGGCCAAGCGGCCATTCTATGATTCCACCATGGTGTAGATCGTGTTCTTCGGCGTCGCCATCAGACGCCGCAACATGGGTTCAAAAAATGACAGCGGCAAGGTGTCGTAATCCTTGTCAAAAGCTGGCGCATCATATTTTTCGCAGAATTCCAGCGTTCTTTCATAAACCGGCTGGCCTTTGAATTTGTCGCGAAGGTTGCGATCCATGCCCAGGAAGTGAAAGAAATAATAAGCCTGAAACAAGCCGTGCTTCTCGACCATTTCAAAGTTTTCGTCGCTGACAAAGGGCTTCAAGATGGCGGCAGCGATGTCCGGATGATTGAAACTTCCCAGCGTATCGCCTATGTCATGTAGCAACGCGCAAATCACGTATTCTTCATCTTTGCCGTCGCGATAAGCGCGCGTGGCGGTCTGAAGGCTGTGCGTCAGTCTGTCCACCGGAAAGCCGCCGAAATCCCCCTCCAGCAGTTTCAGATGCGCGATGATGCGGTCTGGCAGGGCGGCAGAATAGGCCTTGAACTCTTCGCCGATGATTTTCCAATCAGCGCCTGTGCTGTACTGCATGTCGCTGAACGTGGCTTGCGGGTGTTCTTTCGTTTCCAAGTCGATACTCCCAGAGGCTTGAAGCGAGTCAGATTCGTGGGGTGCATTGTGCGGGAAAGCAAAAAAGCCCGCAAACTTTCGTTTGCGGGCTTTGGAATTCTGGCTCCCCGACCTGGACTCGAAC
>JACCDH010047406.1_pt1 | contig 17009 bp, 17 predicted proteins | sample 7442481 | NCBI WGS metagenome assembly JACCDH01 (sample SAMN15323433, study PRJNA562643) | freshwater metagenome | isolation source: river surface water | place: USA:Blue River Watershed | collected 2017-08-15
ATATGACGTTTCATCGAAAGGAAAGAAGTGGCTACTGAAAAAAGTAATGACAAAGCTACAGAAAAAGCACAATCAGATCGTTCCAAAGCCCTAGACACAGCCCTTGCTCAGATTGAACGTCAGTTTGGTAAGGGTTCGGTTATGAAGATGTCAGAGCGACAGAATCAAGTTGTTGAAGTTATTCCAACTGGTTCAATCGGACTCGACATCGCACTTGGAATTGGCGGTCTTCCACGTGGTCGCGTTGTAGAAATCTACGGACCAGAATCTTCAGGTAAGACAACACTTACATTGCATGCAATTGCAAACGCACAAAAAGCTGGCGGAATCTGCGCATTCATCGATGCAGAGCATGCATTCGATTCAGAGTACGCAAAGAAGCTAGGCGTTGATATTGATGCACTCTTAGTTTCACAACCAGATACTGGCGAGCAAGCACTAGAAATTATGGACATGCTCGTTCGCTCTGGTGCACTTGATTTAGTAGTCGTTGACTCAGTAGCAGCACTTGTTCCACGCGCTGAAATTGAAGGCGAAATGGGAGATTCACATATGGGTCTTCAAGCTCGTTTAATGTCGCAGGCTCTTCGTAAAATCACTGGTGCTCTTCACCAATCAAAGACAACAGCAATTTTCATTAATCAGTTGCGCGATAAGATCGGTGTTTTCTTCGGCTCTCCAGAGACAACAACTGGCGGTAAAGCACTTAAGTTCTACGCCTCCGTTCGTTTAGATATTCGTCGCATTGAAACGCTTAAAGATGGCCAGGACGCAGTCGGTAACCGCACTCGCGTAAAGGTTGTTAAGAACAAGATGGCTCCACCATTTAAGCAAGCAGAGTTCGACATTATTTACGGCACTGGTATTTCACGTGAGGGATCTCTTATCGATCTTGGCGTTGAAATCGGTATCGTTAAAAAGTCTGGCGCTTGGTACACATATGAAGCAGATCAATTGGGTCAAGGTAAGGAAAACTCCCGCGCATTCCTTATCGATAACCCAGATCTTGCTAATGAAATCGAATCCAAGATTCGTGCTCACTTTGCAACACCTGTAGAAGTTGATCCAGCCCTCGTAGCTGAAATCGATGAAGCAGCCGCAGAGGTTGATTTCTAATTAGCCTTGATTTCGTAAAGGTTGAAAGAGGCGAAGGCTCCGACCCTTACTCAGTAGCTCACACAATTGCACTCAATGCACTTGTGAGTAGAGCAAAGAGTAAGGGCGAGCTTCTCGCTCACCTTAAAAAGCGCGGTGTTGAAGATGATGTTGCTCAAGCAACAATCTATAAACTGACCGAGTCTGGACTAGTAAACGATCAAGACTTCGCCCAACAGTGGACGGACTCTCGCACTCGTTCGAAAAAGTTGTCCAAAAGAACTATTGCTGGCGAGTTGCGCCAACGTGGCGTCGATCAAGAGAGCATCGATCTAGCACTAGAAGGCATCACCGATGAGAGCGAATATCGAACCGCTTTCGAACTCGGAATGCGCAAGCTATCTACGATGTCGCGCCAAGAACCTGATGTTCAAATACGCAGAATCGAATCCTTGTTAGCCCGTAAAGGATTTGGCTATTCAACAATTTCTCGCGTCATGCGCGAATTAGATTTACTCAGTTAATTCTTTTTTGCTAATTCTTTTTTGCAAGGTGCTCAGTTAATCGAGCAGCCGTTGCCACAACTGCTGCTGCATGAACTCGACCAGGTTGTCTTCCTAATCTTTCAATCGGTCCACTAATGCTTACTGCTGCAATAACTTTTCCATTTGGTCCACGCACTGGGGCCGATACCGAGGCAACTCCTGCTTCACGTTCGCCAACAGATTGTGCCCACCCACGACGTCGATCAGCCGCTAATTGAGCCGCAGTAAATCGCGCATTGGTAAGCCCGCGATGAATCTTTTCTGAGTCTTCCCACGCCATCAAAATTTGCGCTGCAGATCCTGCTTGCATTGTTAGCGCTGAACCAACTGGAACACTGTCGCGCAATCCAGATAAACGTTCGGCAACTGCAACACAAATTCGCACATCTCCTTGGCGGCGATATAGCTGAGCACTTTCGCCAGTGGCATCGCGCAATGCAGCAAGGGCTGGCGCTGCAACAGCAATCAAACGATCTTCTCCTGCAGCACTTGCCAATTCACCGGAACGCTTGCCCAAGATAAATCTTCCAGTCAGATCTCTAGAAACCAATCTGTGATGTTCGAGTGCAACGGCCAAACGGTGTGCAGTGGGACGAGCAATACCTGTTGCGGCAACTAACTCAGCAAGTGAGTGAGGCCCTGATTCAAGGGTGGCAAGAATAGCCACGGCTTTATCTAATACGCCGACTCCGCTATTATTTGTATCCACGATACGATATTAGCATCTCAATAAATGAGATGTCTACAAGGAGCCTTGGATGTCTAAGACGTTAGCGGAAAAGATTTGGGATGAACATATTGTTCGTCGAGCCGATGGCGAACCCGATCTTTTGTACATCGATCTTCATCTCATTCATGAAGTAACAAGCCCACAAGCATTCGATGGATTACGCCTTGCAAATAGAAGCGTCCGCAGGCCAGATTTAACAATTGCAACCGAAGATCACAACGTCCCAACCCTAAATATTGATAAACCAATCGCAGACCCAGTTTCAAAACTGCAAGTCGATACGTTGCGTGCAAATTGCAAAGAATTCGGTGTTCGCATTCACTCGTTGGGCGATGCTGAGCAAGGAATTGTTCACGTGGTTGGACCGCAGCTCGGATTGACTCAACCAGGAATGACAATTGTTTGTGGCGATTCACATACATCCACACATGGCGCTTTTGGAGCACTTGCTTTCGGAATTGGAACAAGCGAAGTTGAACACGTATTAGCAACGCAGACACTTCCATTGATTCGCCCAAAAACTATGGCAATTAACGTTGAAGGTTTCCTCAAGCCAGGAGTAACTTCGAAAGATATTATTTTGGCAATCATTGCAAAAATTGGCACAGGCGGCGGCCAGGGATATGTTTTGGAATATCGCGGTTCTGCAATTCGTGCGCTCTCCATGGAAGCTCGCATGACTGTATGCAATATGTCCATTGAAGCCGGCGCGCGTGCAGGATTAATCGCCCCAGATGAAAAGACATTTGAATACATCAAGGGTAAGCCACATGCACCAAAGGATTTTGATGCAGCTGTTGCTTATTGGAGCACTCTTTATAGCGATGCAGATGCAAAGTTCGATGTTGAAATCAATCTTGATGCCAATGAACTAGAACCATTTGTTACTTGGGGAACAAACCCAGGACAAGGTTTGCCTCTCAATGCATCAGTTCCAAACCCGGCAGAAATTACTGACGCGGAAGAACGTGGAGCAGCTGAGCGAGCCCTTACTTACATGGGCCTAACCGCAGGAACTCCACTAAAGAAAATAGCTATCGATACTGTTTTCTTGGGCTCTTGTACAAATGGCCGGATTGAAGATCTTCGTTCGGCAGCCGAAATTCTCAAGGGAAAGAAAATCTCTTCATCACTTCGCATGCTTGTCGTTCCAGGATCTGCGCGAGTTCGTCTGCAAGCTGAATCAGAAGGCTTGGATAAAGTTTTCCTCGATGCAGGAGCCGAATGGCGAAGCGCAGGATGTTCTATGTGCCTTGGTATGAATCCAGATCAACTCGCAGTAGGTGAGCGAAGTGCATCAACATCGAATAGAAACTTTGAAGGACGCCAAGGAAAGGGCGGACGGACACACTTGGTTAGCCCACTTGTAGCAGCAGCAACAGCTCTTCGTGGAACTCTTTCATCGCCAGCGGATTTGTAAGGGATACAGACAATGGAAAAATTCATTAAGCACACTGGAACCGGTGTTCCACTTCGCCGCAGCAATGTGGATACAGATCAGATAATTCCAGCCGTGTACCTCAAGAGAGTTACTCGCAGCGGTTTTGAAGATGGCCTATTCGCTGCATGGCGCAACGACCCCGATTTTGTGCTCAACCAAGAAGCGTTTAAAAAAGGCACTGTTTTGGTTGCCGGTGCCGATTTTGGCACTGGCTCATCACGTGAACACGCTGTATGGGCGCTTCAGAACTATGGTTTTAAGGCTGTTATCTCATCTCGTTTTGCAGATATTTTCCGAGGCAACTCACTCAAGGGTGGCTTGTTAACCATCATAGTTTCCCAGGAAGAAGTAGAAGCGCTCTGGAGCACCATTGAAAGCAAACCAGAGACTGAAATTACGGTGGATCTAGAAACTCGCACGGTTTCCTATGATTCAACACTTTTAAATTTTGCAATCGATGACTACACCCGCTGGCGCTTAATGGAGGGTCTAGATGACATCGGATTAACACTGAAACAAACTGATTCCATTGACTCTTTTGAAAAAACTCGCGCAGAATACAAACCTAAAACTCTCCCAATTTTGAAATAAACCCTCAAAAGTAAGCATTTTTAGGCTCATTTTCGTAATGGGTGAGTAGATAACGAAAAACTCTCAACTAAAACTTTAGAGATTTCTACGCGTAAAAAGTGGTTTTTTTAGCGTTTACAGCAAAATAAAATAATGCGACACGCCTCATTACATGTTGGACTCACCCCTTCATGCGAGTTAAGTTTTATACGCGTTAAGCAATTGCTTAACTTTTAAGCGTAAAACTAAGGGGATTTTGATGAATAAGGCCCAATTCATTGCCGCGTTGGCCCCACACTTCAACGACAGCAAGAAGGAAGCAGCTCACGCTGTAGACGTTGTTTTTGACACAATCGTTCGTGCAATGTCACGTGGCGAAGATGTCATGATCAATGATTTTGGAAAGTTTAAGAAAGTTGATCGCAAAGCTCGTATGGGTCGTAACCCATTTACTGGCGAAACAATCAAGATTAAGGCTTCAAAGAAGGCTCGCTTCCTTCCTGCAAAGGGACTTAAGGAAGTTATTTCTGGCGAACGTAAACTTGGACCAGCTCCAAAGATCGAGCCAAAGGCAGTAGCGAAAGCTGCTCCAAAGAAGTCAGCTAAGAAGTCAGCTAAGAAGGCAGCTCCAAAGAAGAAGGCTAAGAAGAGCGTCAAGAAAGTTGCAAAGAAGTCAACAAAGAAGGCTAAGAAGCGTAAATAATTAGCTTTTTTACAAAAGCGCGGGCTCACCAACACGGTGGTCCCGCGCTTTTGCTATTAGATTAGGACTATGCAAAGCGAGCAGATTACATACGCTGCGCCGACAGGCAAACCGCTAGGAACAAATCCAACCTTTGATTTCTGTAGCAAGATTCTAATTCCGCTGCTCAATGCGATAACAAGACGAACATGGCAAGGTGCTGAAAACATTCCGCAGAGCGGCCCAGCAATTGTGGTCAGTAATCATCTTTCATACGCCGATGTGCTTTTCTTCGCTCAATTCTTATTTAAAAATGGTCGGGCGCCGCGATTTATTGGCAAGCAATCAGTATTTGATGTTCCTATCATCGGACGTATTTTGCTTGCAGCAGGTCAAATTCCAGTTGATCGAGAATCGACTCATGCAAGTAAAGCTTTAGATCACGCAGTTGCTGCGTTAAAGGCTGGGCATCTGATTGGAATTTATCCTGAGGGAACACTTACCCGTGATCAAAGATTATGGCCGATGGTTGCAAAAACTGGAGCAGCTCGCTTGGCAATAATTACACAATTACCGATTGTTCCCGTAGCTGCATGGGGCATTGGTGATGTACTGCCGCCCTACAGTAAATTGCCACGAATCTGGAAACGTTCGAAGATAACTCTTCGTGCAGGAAAACCAATTGATATGTCACCTTGGTATGGAAAACAAAACGATCCCATTGCACTTGCACAAGCGACAGCTCATGTTATGGATGTAATGACAACAATGCTCGAAGATATACGTGGCGAGAAAAGACCAGCGCAAATATTTGATCCGCATACATCAGATTTGCCGCGCACCGGAAACTTTAAGAAAAAACGTTGATGAGTAAAGTTACCGTTTTAGGTGCGGGCGCCTGGGGCACCACAATGGCCCAAGTCTTAGCCGATTGTGGAAATGACGTGCTGCTGTGGGGTCGCAGTCCGGAACTGGTGCAAGAAATTAATGGTTCGCATACGAACAAAAAGTACTTAGGTAATCATGTTCTGCCGAATGAGTTAAAGGCAACTGAAAACATTGGCCATGCGTTTGCGCACTCCTCAATCATTGTTCTAGCAATTCCGGCCCAGAATTTGAGAGCAGCACTTACAGAGTGGAAGAACCTCATTCCATCAGATGCTCTCATTGTGAGCACTCTCAAGGGCATCGAACTCACAACTGATTTGCGCATGACCGAAGTAATTGTGGATGTATTAGGCACAAAGAATTATGCGATTATTACTGGTCCGAATTTAGCGGATGAGTTGATTCTGCGACAACCAGCAGGTGCTGTAGCCGCTGCTCCAACTTCTGAGATTGCAACCAAGGTACAAGAACTATTCTCAACTCCGTATTATCGTGTTTACACATCAACAGATGTCGTTGGATGCGAATTAGCTGGTGCAATCAAAAGCATCATTGCTCTTGCAGTTGGAATGTCTATTGGTATGGGTTTTGGTGAAAATACTCAAGCAATGCTCATTACTCGCGGGCTCAATGAAGTCGCACGCATTGGCGCCGCCCATGGTGCAGATCCGCTCAGTGCTGCTGGCTTAGCAGGAATGGGAGATCTTGTGGCAAGTTGTGGTTCGGCCCTCTCGCGTAATAGAACATTTGGTGAGGCACTTGGTCGTACAGGTTCTATGAATGATGCGCGTGAACATGTGGCAAAAACGGTTGAGGGCGTAGCCTCTTCCAGTGCAGTAGTTGAATTAGCGCACAGAGTTGGGGTCGAAGTGCCAGTTATTGAAGCTGTTGCTGATGTTGTTGCGGGAACGATTACCCCCAAGCAAGCTCTTGAACGACTCATGGCAATTACAACAAAAGCAGAAAACTTTATTCGATGAGCAAGAAAGTGATTGCAATAGTTTTTGGAGGCCGCTCTAGCGAACATGAAATTTCATGTGTTTCAGCTGGTGGAGTTTTAGCGGCGCTAGACAAATCCAAGTTCGACATCGTTCTTATTGGAATCACACGAAAGGGCAAATGGGTTCACGTATCTGAGGATTTTCCACTTGAAATTCGCGGGGGAGTCTTACCGCAAGTTCCAGAAGATGCACCAGCGGTAGTTGCAGATGTTCATGGATTAAGCGTTAACAATAAATCACTCAACGTGGACGTAATTTTTCCTTTGCTGCACGGGCCTTACGGTGAAGATGGAACAATTCAAGGCTTTTGCGAAATGGCCAATATTGCATACGTTGGCAGCGGAGTTCTTGCTAGCGCTGTAGCGATGGATAAATCTTTTGCAAAACCAATTTTTGCATCGCATGGCATGGCTGTAGTTCCAGGCTTTGTTGTTAAGAAGAGCGAGTGGAAGTCACGCCGCGCAGAGTTTGAAAAAAGCGCAGCAGATCTGCAATTTCCACTTTTTGTGAAACCTGCCAGAGGTGGATCAAGTCGTGGCACAACCAAAGTGAAATCAGCTACAGATTTTGCTGCAGCTATTGAAGAAGCACATAATTTTGATTCGAAAGCACTAGTAGAAAAAGCAATTCATGGGTTAGAAGTTGAGTGTGCAGTCCTTGAAATCAACGGATCACCGGAAGCATCAGTTGTGGGTTCTATTTCCATAGATCCGAAATTCGAGTTCTATGATTTTCAAGCAAAGTATCTAGATGGCGCGACAAAAATAGAGTTACCGGCTCTCGTCCCAAGTGATGTCGCCGAAGAAATTCGCACGCAAGCAATTAAAGCGTTCAAGGCTCTAGGTTGTTCAGGTTTGGCACGTGTGGATTTCTTCTACGCAACAAGTGGTGAAATTTATATTAACGAACTCAATACGATGCCTGGTTTTACAGCCACCTCTGTGTTTCCAAAGATGTGGGCAGCGACAGGCAAGAGTTACGAAAGCATTATTGAAGAGTTGATTAAAACAGCGTTACTAAGAACTAATGGTGTTCTAGAAAATTAGTAAGTAACTGGGCAGGTCAATGTTCTTGTAATGCCAGGAACGCCCTGAACTTTAGACAAAATCATTCGACCAAAATCTTCCATGCTTGGCGCTTCTGCGCGCATGATTACATCGTAAGGACCAGTTACGCCTTCGGCGAGTGTCACTCCAGAAATCGCTGAAACAGCGGATGCAACGCTAGAAGCTTTTCCAACTTCAGTTTGAATCAAAATGTATGCCTGTACTGACATGGTCGACTCCTTTTGCTGTTGAGGGGACAAAGTATCGCATCAGGTCTCTGCGGGGCAATGAGTATTCTTTATCTATGAAATTCACTGAGGAGCAGGTTATTTCGGAGATCTCCTCAATCTTTTCGACGTTGTATCAGAATGACCCACGCGTCTTAGTTGGCATCGGCGATGATGCTGCTGTCGTTGAAACCGATCAACACTCAGTAATCACAACGGATATGGCAATTGAAGATGTTCACTTCAAACTCGAGTGGTCTACGGCTTATCAAATTGGAAGCAAAATTACAGTAGCCAATCTTGCAGATATCTATGCAATGGGCGCTGACCCACAATATCTAGTCGTCGCATTAACCCTTACTGGCAACGAAGAGATGCAATGGATAAAGGAATTAGCCCAAGGCATCGCAGATACCGCCTCGGCATCTGATGCAGTTGTAGTTGGTGGCGATTTATCCCGTGGAGAAAAGATCATGATCTCCATAACCGCAGTGGGAAGTTCGCTTTCGCATATCACTCGTTCCGGGGCGCGTGCTGGGGATTCGATTTATCTCTCCGCATTACCTGGTTGGTCACGTGCAGGTTTTGAAATTCTTTCCAGGAAACCTTCAGATTCGCCAGCGCATGCTCGTGCTTTGTCACAATTTAAATCTCCAGAACTTAACCCAGCACTCATGCGCAGCTTCAAGAGTGCGCATGCGCTTTGTGATGTTAGTGATTCTTTGTTTATTCAAGCAGAACAAATCAGTAAAGCATCTGGTGTAAACCTCGTATTTGACTCTGCTAAATTCGAGAAGGCAGAAGGGTTTACAGATTTAGCTGCTGTAGCTCAATCAATTGGTTGCGATGTGTGGGATTTGATTTCAGGCGGGGGTGAAGATCACGTCCTATTGGCAACAGGACTTAATCTTCCAGGAATTTGCGTAGGCGAAGTTCGAACAGGAAGTGGAGTTACTTTCACGGAAATGAAAAAAGCGCCAGAATCCTGGCGCCATTTCAATTAAGCAAAACTAATTAACGAGTAACTTTTCCAGCCTTAAGGCATGAAGTACATACGTTTTGACGCTTAGGTGTTCCACCAACAAGGGTACGAACGCGTTGAATGTTTGGATTCCAGCGACGACGAGTCTTCACTTGTGAGTGAGAAACGTTGTTACCAAAGCTTGGACCCTTTTTACAGACGTCACATGTTGCAGCCATTGCTGAACTCCTTCATACGTATTTACAGGGCGCAAGATTAGCGCGAGCCCGTACCTAGACGCCAATCCACGCTCAATAACCCTAAACAGTGGAGAATGTCGCCATGGCATCCCTTGATAGCAAAGTCAGCAGCGTTTTGGGGGATCGCACGTCGAAAGTTTTGGACGCTACTTTTGGCATCAAAAGTGTCGGCGATTTATTGCGTCATTATCCGCGCCGCTATGCAGTCCGCGGAGAACTTACTGATATTTCCACATTACAAGAAGGCGATGAAGTCACAATTCTGGCCGAAGTTTTTAGTGCTTCAAATCGCCCACTTCATGGACGCAAGGGAAGTATTTTTGAAGTAATCGTTACTGACGGGAAAGCCAAACTATCTCTGACTTTCTTTAATCAAGCATGGCGTGAAAAAGATTTACGAGTAGGTCGCCAAGGATTGTTTGCGGGAAAAGTAGGTGTGTTCAAAGGCAAGCGTCAATTAGCCCACCCTGATTATGAATTGATACCAGATGGAAATGATGTCGAAAGCGCAGTCGATGAATTCGCTGGAAAGTTTTTGGCGGTGTATCCAGCCGCATCCAAGATGCCATCATGGAAGATTGCTCAGTGCATCGATTTGGCCATTGAGGGCTTGGATGAGGTGCCAGATTTTTTACCCGATGAAATTCGCAGTGAACACGGATATCCAACGTTGCACCAAGCGTTGGTGCAACTCCATAAACCAGCTGATTTAGATCACGCCGAAATTGCTCGCGAACGTCTAACTTTTGATGAAGCGTTCTTGTTGCAATTACTTCTCGCAAAAAGAAAAGCTGCTCTCAGATCCCTCGATGCAATTGCACGACCACGGGTCACTGGAGGATTGTTAGATGCTTTCGATAAGTTGTTGCCATTTGAACTAACTGCTGGGCAGAAAGAAGTGAGCGCAGAGATTGAATCAGATTTAGCGCAATCGCATCCGATGCATCGATTACTTCAAGGTGAAGTGGGATCCGGAAAGACAATCGTTGCATTGCGCGCAATGCTGACTGTTATTGATAATGGTGGCCAAGCCGCCCTACTTGCGCCGACCGAAGTTTTAGCAGCGCAGCATCTGCGAACAATTACAAAACTATTGGGTGATTTGGCACATGGTGGAATGCTGGGTGGTGATGAAAAAGCTACTCAAGTAACTCTCATCACTGGATCACAAAGTGCATCTGCTCGAAAAGAAGCACTTGCACTTGCAGCAAATGGCTCAGCCGGGATTGTTATCGGCACCCATGCGTTATTGGGCGAGTCAATAGTTTTCAAAGACCTTGGATTAATAGTTGTTGATGAGCAGCACAGGTTTGGTGTTGAACAGCGAGATGCTCTTAAGAGCAAAGCTCACACTCCTGCGCACTTATTGGTAATGACAGCAACACCAATTCCACGCACTGTGGCTATGACCGTTTTTGGTGACTTAGATGTTTCTACGCTGCGAGAACTCCCGCTTGGCAGACAACCAATTACGACGCACGTAATTGCCGCACAAGAAAAACCTGCACACCTAGAACGTGCGTGGCAAAGAATTGCCGAGGAAGTAGCACAAGGACATCAGGCCTACGTTGTTGCGCCCCGAATAAGTGCCACCAACAATGAAGATGCAGATATGGATTTTCTCTTTGGAACTGAATCTCAGAGCATCGCAAGTGTTGAAGAGTTAGGACCGATGCTTCACAGCGGGCCTTTTTCTGGTTTACGTGTTGCGCCTTTACATGGTCGACTTTCTACCGATGTAAAAGATTCAACGATGTCTGCTTTTTCTAATGGTGAGATAGATGTTCTTATTTCTACTACTGTTATTGAAGTGGGCGTAGATGTTCCAAATGCCACGGTGATGGTGATTATGGATGCGGATAGATTCGGAGTTTCTCAGTTACATCAGCTTCGTGGACGCATTGGTCGTGGATCATCGCCAGGATTGTGTTTGCTAGTCACTAACTCCTTGCCAGAGACTCCTGCTCGAATTCGCCTTGATGCAGTTGCTTCAACTCTCGATGGCTTTGAGCTCTCAAAAATTGACCTTGAACAACGCAGAGAAGGCGATGTGCTGGGCGCAAGCCAATCCGGAACACGTTCACACCTGAGGTTGTTACGCGTTCTCCGTGATGAAGATTTAATTGACAGTGCTCGAAAGAATGCAGAAAAACTCGTGGACGCCGATCCAACCTTGGCCGGCTTTAAATCACTGATGGATGAATTAAAGTTCTTAGAAGCAGATACTGCAACAGATTTTATAGATAAGGGTTGATGCAATGAGAATCATCGCAGGTGTCGCAAAGGGTCGTTCATTATCGAGTGTTGCTGGCGCAACAAGACCAACTTCAGATCGTGCACGTGAGGCAATTTTTTCAACCCTTACTTCTGAGTTCGGAGATTTTCTTGGACTGCAAGTGTTGGATTTGTTTGCAGGCTCCGGTGCGATGGGTTTAGAAGCTCTATCTCGCGGGGCATCCCTTGTTCACTGTGTAGAAAAAGATGATGCAGCAGCTAAAACCATTTCGACTAACTCGGTACTTGTACAGAAGGCACAGACTGTTGGAGCATTTCACTTGTTTCACATGGCTGTGCAAAAGTTTGTAGAAGGCAAACCCGAAAATCAATATCACTTTGTTTATATTGATCCTCCATACGACTTTGCAGATGTAGAGCTCACAAATATTTTGGTAAAACTTCATTCAAATAATTTTTTCAAAGATGGTGCGGTTATTGCTGTTGAGAGGGCATCGAAAACTGCACAACCGACGTGGCCAGAGGGGTACGAGCCATCACGCACAAAGGTCTATGGCCAAGCGAGTATTTATTACGCTAATTACGCCAAGAATGGATAAGCACAGAAATCGTTGCTAGCGTTTGACCTATGAGACGCGCAGTTTGTCCAGGATCTTTCGATCCAATCACATATGGCCATTTAGATATTATCGAACGAGCCAGCCATCACTTTGATGACGTAATTGTTGCTGTACTCGAAAATCGCACTAAATCTAGTTTGTTCACTGTTGAAGAACGTATCTCTATGATTTCAGAGGTAACTAAGAAGTTTTCTAATGTTCGCGTTGATTCATGGAGTGGCTTGCTTGTTGACTACTGCAAATCAAACTCTGTGCAATCAATCGTAAAGGGATTGCGGGCTGTATCCGACTTTGAATATGAGTTACAGATGGCTCAAGTTAATCTCCAAGGATCCGGTGTTGAAACCATGTTTATGGCGACTTCACCAACTCACTCCTTTTTATCCTCCTCACTTGTGAAAGAATTAGCCCATTACGGTGGAGATGTATCCTCTATGGTTCCACCGAGCATTAACGAAGCACTAAAGCGTCGAGTAGCAGGGAAGTGATCCATGGATTCGATTGAGAAGTTAACTACTGCAATATCAATGGTTGAAGAAGCACGCGGAGTTCCATTGTCTGCCTCATGCGTTCTCCACCGTGGGGAAATTCTTGAAGTTCTAGATGGAGCGCGTGCTGCTCTACCAAATGATCTTGAAGCAGCACGAAAAATTCTTGCATCTCGTGATTCTTTAATTGAAGAAGGTCGACTTAGTGCCGAAGCTTTGATTGCAAGTGCTCGCGAAGAAGTTTCACGAATGATTGAACAGACAGCAATTGTTTCGGCTGCGCGTGAGGAAGCACAACATATTTTGGATGATGCTCATCTTGAAGCAGATCAAGAGCGTGAAGAAGTTGAAAAATACATAGATTCACGACTTGCTACCTTGGAAGTAATTCTAAATAAAACATCAGATGCCGTCGCCCGCGGTCGCGAAAGACTTGCTGGTGCTGGCGATAAAGATGTTTTATCGCAACTTGCTAACGATAAGTAAAGAGCTACTCGTATGACTCGAGATCTCTCGCCCTTTCGCGTAAACACGCACGAGCTTCCGCGCCGTGCTGGAGAGATGAAAGAGTATTCAATCGATTTTGATCTCACCGAAGCATTTGGTGTTGAACTAATCAGCGTTCCGCCCGGTGAAGTTATTGAAGTAGACCTTCGGCTCGAATCGGTTACCGAGGGAGTACTTGCAACGGCTGATGTATTTGCAACAGCAATGGGTGAGTGCATCCGTTGCCTTGACCCGATAGCCATCGATATTGATAGAAGTTTTCAAGAGCTCTATCGTTATGAAGTTCATCATGAAAAAGGCTCTAAAGGATCTAAGAAGCGTCGCCCAAGTGAAGATGCAATTGATGATTTAGATGTTGATGATGAGTTATTGATGCAAGGTGATTACATCGATTTAGAAACACCATTGCGTGATGCAATAGTTTTGGCGCTTCCAGTTAACCCACTCTGCTCCGAAGATTGCTTAGGCCTTTGCCAGCAGTGCGGTGAAAAGTGGGCTGATCTTGCAGAGGGACATGCGCACGAGCAGATAGATCCTCGTTGGGCTGCTCTTGGCTCTCTCGAGGCGGATAAGCGCGAATAGCTCTAGTCGGCACCCATTGGCCGATTTTAAGAATTCGTACTTTTAGGGGATACTTGAGCCATATCCGCACTCCTAGCGAGAGCGGTATCTCAGATGAGATTTAAGAAGAGATTAAGGACGCCACCGTGCCAGTACCAAAGCGAAAGATGTCTCGCTCAAAGACTCGTTCTCGTCGTAGTCAGTGGAAAACAACTGCGGCAGCACTAGCGGCGTGCCCACAATGCCAACAACCAAAATTGCAACACACTGCATGCCCAACGTGCGGAACTTATAACCGCCGTCAGGTTATTGAGGTCTGATCTGTACTCTGATTTAACACAGCACTTAGGTGTTGACGTTGATCCAAATCTTTTAGCCTTAGCCTTTACTCATCGTTCATTCGCCTACGAATCTGGCACAAAAGAAACAAATGAACGTCTTGAATTTCTTGGAGACTCTGTTCTTGGATTAATCGTTACTGAAGAGCTATTTCTTCGCTTTCCTGATTTAGATGAGAGCAGGCTTTCACCTCTTCGCTCTGGTGTTGTAAACATGAGAGCCCTTGCAGATATTGCACGCGAACTTAATCTAGGAAAGTACATTCGCCTTGGAAAAGGTGAAGAAGTCACTGGCGGTCGGGACAAAAATTCATTATTGGCAGACGCACTAGAAGCGCTGATTGGTGCCATTTATCTACATGCAGGCTTAGCAACCACTGCGCTGGTTGTTCGAAAGTTAATTGATTCAACACTGACGCAGGCAATGGCACGAGGCGCTGGCTTAGATGGCAAAACGGCGCTTCAAGAGCTAACCGCTCAACTCGGTAAAGGTGCTCCTGAATACATTGTCACTGAGACTGGTCCAGATCACGACAAGAGTTTTAGCGCCGCCGCAATGGTCGCTGGGGAGTGCATTGCAAGTGGTAGCGGAAAGAGCAAGAGAGAAGCCGAGCAAGTTGCTGCTAGAAGCGCCTATGACATATTGAAACCTCAAGTTGTGGATGAAGGTCACCAGCTCTAAAGCCGCCGTGTTACTTCGCTAATTAACGCGCTCGCAAGGTAGGTTTACCGCGTGTATCTAAAGAGCATCACGCTCAAGGGCTTCAAGTCCTTTGCTTCGGCGACCACTTTGCGCCTTGAACCGGGTATCACCTGCGTCGTCGGTCCCAATGGTTCTGGAAAATCAAATGTTGTTGATGCACTTACTTGGGTAATGGGTGAACAAGGGGCCAAATCTCTTCGCGGTGGAAAGATGGAAGATGTCATCTTCGCCGGCACCAGTGGGCGAGCACCACTTGGACGTGCCGAAGTTTCGGTAACAATTGATAACGCGGACGGCGCTCTGAATATTGATTATTCAGAAGTAACTATTTCTCGTATTCTTTTTAGAAACGGTCAGAGCGAGTACCAAATAAATGGTGAAGCATCTCGATTGCTCGATATCCAAGAACTCTTAAGCGATTCAGGTATCGGCCGAGAAATGCACGTGATTGTTGGTCAGGGTCAGCTTGATGCGATTCTGATGGCAAATCCAGATGAACGGCGTGGATTTATTGAGGAAGCAGCAGGTGTACTAAAGCACCGCAAGCGAAAAGAAAAGGCGCTCCGTAAATTAGATTCGATGCAAGCGAATTTGGCTCGCGTACAAGATCTCACGGTGGAATTACGCAGACAACTTCGCCCATTGGGCAAGCAAGCCGAAGTAGCAAAGAAAGCTGCCACGATCCAAGCAGATCTTCGCGATGCAAAACTACGTTTGTTGGCTGATGACTTTATCTCGATGACCAAAACCCTAGATGCAGAAGTTGCAGATGAAACTGCACTGCGTGAACGACGCTCAATAGTTGATGCAGAGTTAGACAAAGTTCGCGCACGTGAAGAATCACTCGATGCACAAGCAGCAGTTGAAAGTCCACTTCTTGTTAAAGCACAAGAAACGTATTACCAACTCAACTCTTTGCGCGAAAGATTTAGAGGAACCGCATCTCTTGCACAGGAGCGCTCTCGCTTCTTGGCCGAAGAAGCCGAAGAGGCTCGCACACTCGGTCGCGATCCAGAAGCACTAGAACGTGAAGCGCAAGCACTTCGACAAGAAGAGTCCGAACTCCGTGCAGCAGTTGCAAGTGCACATCTTTCACTCACCGATGCCACTAACGCTTTAGCCCAAGCGGAAAATTCGCTGAAGAGTGAAGAAGACAGAGTTGCGGCAGCTATGCGAGCAATCGCAGATGCCCGAGAAGGAACCGCAAGACAAGAAGGTCACATAAAGTCTTTGAGAGCACGACTTGACGCTATTGCTGAAGAGATTGCTCGTCTAGAAAAATCACGTAATGACGCCAAGCAACGTGCGGATGAAGCATCACGCGCATACTCAACTTTTGAGTTAGAAATAGCAAGTGCTGATTCCAGCGAATTAGGTCTTGATTCACAATTTGAATCGGCCAAATCTAAGTTAGAAAATGCAAAGAAGACGCTTTCAGATCTTGTTGATAACGAACGAAATATCGAGCGGGAAAAGAACGCAGTTGAGGCCAAACTTGAAGCACTTCGAATTACGTCAAAGAGCAATGACGGTGCGGCTGCGCTCTTAGAAAATTCTCGCGGCGTAAAGATTCTGGGCAGCGTCAGTTCATTGATTTCAATTGAAAAGGGATTTGAAAGCGCTGTTGCAGCAGCGCTTGGTTCATTGGCTGATGCCATTGTTGTTCAAGATCTCAACTCTGCAGTAAGTGCACTAACAACGATGCGCTCAGAGAATCTAGGTCAAGCTGATGTTTTAGTTTTTGACGAAAATTCGAGATCTGCTGATGCGATTCCATCGGGGCTGACATCACTCAATAACTACGTTCAATCTAGTTCAATTGCATCGTTGGTCACATCATTACTAAGTGGTACCGCCGTAGTTGATTCAGCTCGAGATGCGGCAGATGTGCTTCGTAACCATCCGCAGATTCGTGTTGTTACCCGAGATGGTGACATCGTCACATCTACACGCGCACGTGGTGGTTCAAAATCCACATCATCGCTCATTGAAATCAATGCCCTTATTGCTGACCTAACTACTAAGTTAGAAGAGTTCACACACAAAACGGACCGAATTCGCTTTGAGATTTCTACTGCAACAAACGAATTAACCTCTCGTCAGAGCGAGTA
>JACCDH010173581.1_pt1 | contig 17002 bp, 17 predicted proteins | sample 7442481 | NCBI WGS metagenome assembly JACCDH01 (sample SAMN15323433, study PRJNA562643) | freshwater metagenome | isolation source: river surface water | place: USA:Blue River Watershed | collected 2017-08-15
ACAGAAAAAGATGAAGTATTTAGTATGAACGCCTATTCGAAATGTGGGCGTTTAGCTCAGCTGGGAGAGCGCTACCCTTACAAGGTAGATGTCGGGGGTTCGATCCCCTCAACGCCCACCATATTTCTTATTTCTTATTCCTTATTCCTTATTCCTTATTGATGTAACAATTCTCCCTGTTAAATTTTTTTACAAAATTGATTTCAGCTCATGTAAATCGTCATGCTACGGAGTAATTTGTTGTTTGTATTAACTCGGGAAAATTTTATGAAGTCTTTCATCTTGATTCTAGTCCTTTGCTCAATGCCATATTTAGAGGCCAAAACACCAGACACTGATTGGGTAGTTGAGCAGTTAAAAGAGGTAGATAAAGGTGCTACGGTTGATACATTTTTGGAAAAATTTCCAAAAGAGTGGTTCCAGAATTATTCAATTTTTTATCACTCTCGTAGTCTTCAGGGTGGGAGTATGGAAAGACCTAGGGTTGTTTCCGCTAGGCCAAACCGAAATTTTGTCTTTTCTTTTAGGGCGCCAGATCGTGGAGATGCGCAAGAGACTCTAGAAATCATAGAAACGGATGGCTCTCAATCACCGGCCCAGTTTACAGAGATTACTTTTGATCGCACCGGAAAAAATCTTCCTAAGGTTGTGCGAAATCCAAGCAAATGTTTGTCCTGTCACGGATTTGGTTCAAATTCAAAAGAAGCCGGCTTTATCTGGGATCACTATCCTCAAAATATTGGAGCTTTTGGTTCTGCGCATAATGGGTATCTTTATAGTACGAACCCTCCAACAGGCGGACAATCTAAAATTCCTACGCCGGAGTTTGAAGCGGCAGCGATTAAACTTTTTCAAGAAACAGCTGAAAATAGACCTTACTACCGTCATTTACAAAATTTAAAATCTCGTACATATGATGACTTCGGAATAGAAAACTTTAATTTTTATTCAGACTTTCAAGCGTTTCACATTCTCAGATTTTGGGAAAAATACTTTGCAAAAAAACCTTCGTTCCAAGAGGCTTCAGACTTTTTTATAAATTCATGGTTGGCCGGTTCTCCGCTTGCTCAGCAAACTGAAATTCATAAAAAGTTACAGGAAAACCTCGGTGGCTTTTACTCGACGTTAAAAGCAGAGTGTAACGAACTAATGGCCGAAGATTTAGAGCGTACAAAAGCGATCTATGATCTTTACGGGACTGAGAATGATAAAGTCCTTTCAAAAACATTCCAAGTGATGCCTCCAAAAGGGTCGTATGGATTAATTAGTTATTGTTACTATGGATATAATTCAAGCGGTGATGAAAATAATTTTTCCCCAGTTCAAAGGGCCCTTCTGCAATATGTTTTAAGTGGAAATTCATCAGCGCCGGATGTTTTTATTTCAACAGATTTTTTTCGAAAAAATGCGTATATCACATCTGGTGGATACCCACTTCTTTTCTTGCAGCCAGAGATGGTTGAAGGGTATTTGGGTGGCAGTAAGTTTGGGAGAGAAGGATATTCTTTTAACGAGCTCCCAAGATCAGCTCGCCAAATGGCACTAACTGTTCCTTCGTTCTATCGTCAGTTTAGATACGAAGAAATAAAAACAATCGAAAAACTAGCAGAAGTTTCAAAGAGGCTCGAATCCGTATTACTTGTTCGTCTGGAAAAAATGAAGGATGTAACGGCGAAGGAATATTTTACTCCAGCCTTGTTTCCTGGATTCTCGGATGATTTCTGGAAAAAATTGGAATCTCTTAACTAAGATTTACTACTTCAGAAGGATGAGAGTTGCGGGTTAATACCCACAACTCTCATCCTTCTGATAACCTCAACGGCTCGATAAAATCACTTTATTTAAATAGATAATTGATACTCTTATAAGTCTTATAGTTTTTGACTATGACATCATAGATTTTAAGTAATTTATCCTTGTTGAGAAATGGCATAAGGTATTTTTGTAACAACTTTGGTCGTTATTGAAATCATCTTAACTGACAAAATATTCATATTTTGTCCCATCTCTATAGGAGTAAAAATGAAATCTGTATCAAGTTTATTTTTTGCCTCCGTGCTCATGGTAGGTTCTGTTACTGCTTCAACAGAAGTTAAATCTCAGCAGGCCTCTGAAATGGACATCAAGTCGAACCAATTTTGGTGGCCCAATCTTGTCGATTTGTCTCCGCTTCGCCAGCATTCGGCAGAGTCCAATCCTCTAGGTGAGAAGTTTGATTATTCCAAAGCATTTCGAACTGTAAATCTGAAAGAGTTAAAGAAGGATATCGCAAACGTCCTTCGAAATTCTCAAGATTGGTGGCCTGCTGATTATGGTCACTACGGACCATTTTTTATCCGGATGGCCTGGCATAGTTCTGGTACTTACAGAGTCTTTGACGGACGCGGGGGAGCAGGTGGTGGTCAACTTAGATTTGAACCTCTTAACAGCTGGCCTGATAATACCAATTTAGACAAAGCACGTAGACTACTGTGGCCTGTTAAGAAGAAGTATGGAGAAAAGGTTTCCTGGGCCGATCTCATGGTTCTTGCTGGTAACGTATCTCTTGAAGACATGGGATTTAAAACGATTGGTTTCGCTGGCGGGAGAACAGATGACTGGGAGCCAGATATGGTTTACTGGGGTCCGGAAAACAAATTTCTCGATAGCAAACGTCACACGCCAACTGGTGAATTGAAAAAGCCATTTGGTGCATCACAAATGGGTCTTATCTACGTCAACCCTGAAGGTCCGAACGGAAAGCCAGATCCCATTCTGGCCGGGCATGCTATTCGTGAAGCTTTCGGAAGAATGGCAATGAACGACGAAGAAACAGTAGCTCTTATCGCTGGAGGCCATTCTTTTGGAAAGGCCCATGGTGCTCACAGTCCTGAAAAATGTCTTGGTTCTGATCCGGCCGGTTCAAGCATCGAACAACAAGGTCTAGGATGGAAGAATAAGTGTGGTACTGGTAAAGGTAGGGATGCTGTGACTAGTGGACTTGAAGGTGCGTGGACATCTACTCCAACTCAATTCAGTATGCAGTACTTGCAATTTCTTTATGCCTTTGAGTGGAAGATGACAAAAAGTCCTGCTGGGGCAATCCAATGGATTCCAAATGATGACTCTGCTTCCACACTTGTTCCGGATGCACACGACAAGGACAAACGTCATGCTCCAATCATGTTCACAACAGATCTAGCTTTGCGATTTGACCCTGAGTACGCAAAAGTTACAAAGAGGTTTTTAGAAAATCCTGCGGAGTTTGAAAAAGCATTTGCGAGAGCATGGTTTAAACTCACTCACCGAGACATGGGGCCAAGAGCAAGGTACGTGGGAGCGGATGTTCCGAATGAATCCTTCAAATGGCAAGATCCTATACCTGCGGTCAAGCATAAGTTAATTGATAGACAGGATATTGCTAAACTTAAATCAAAAATTCTTAAATCTGGATTGTCTGTTTCTGATCTAGTGAAAACTGCCTGGGCTTCTGCTGCAAGCTACCGTGGCACTGACATGCGTGGTGGTGCTAATGGGGCCCGTATCCGACTTGCTCCACAACGGAACTGGGCCGTGAATGACCCAGAGGGATTAGCAAAAGTTTTAGGTACACTTGAAAAGATACAAATAGAATTTAATAACTCCCTTCGTGGAGGTAAAAAGGTATCTCTTGCTGATGTGATTGTTCTGGCAGGTTCGGCGGCCATTGAAAAAGCTGCATCAGATGCTGGAGAAAAAATTGAAGTCGGATTCACTCCGGGGAGAGCAGATGCTTCTCAAGAGGAGACTGATGTTGATTCATTTTCTGCGCTTGAGCAAAAAGCTGATGGCTTTAGAAATTTTTATGACCGCGAAAGCTATTTTGCCCCTGTCGTTTCACTAATTGATCGTGCGAATATGTTAACTCTAACGGTTCCAGAGATGACTGTTCTTATTGGTGGGATGAGAGTTTTAGGAACGAACACTGATAAATCGATGAATGGTGTGTTTACGGATAAACCTGGTGTGCTCACGAATGATTTTTTCATCAATCTCTTGGATATGTCAGTTGAATGGAGAAAATCCACCACCGACGGTATTTTTGAAGGCATAGATAGAAAATCTGGAAAGGTTAAATTCACTGGTACTCCTGTTGACTTGGTTTTCGGTTCTAGCTCCGAACTCAGAGCGATCTCTGAAGTTTACGCAGCTGATAATTCGAAGAAAAAATTTGTCACAGATTTTGTGAAGGCTTGGTCAAAAGTGATGAATTTAGACCGGTTTGATTTGAAATAGAGTTCATTCCCCAGTTCATCTTTTGGTGAACTGGGGAAATCAAAAGGTATTAAAATGATGAAGTTTCTTACTTTCGTGATTCTTTTAGCTTCGATGAACTCATATGCAAAAATCTATGAAGTTCAGATGCTAAATAGAAATGGAAAAGATTCTATGACTTTTCGCCCAGCGTTTTTAAAAATTAAACCAGGTGATGTGGTTAAATTTTTGCCAAAAGATCCTGGCCACACATCGCGCTCAATTCTTGTCCCCAATGGTGAAGCCAGCTGGAGCGGAGAGGTGAATCAGGAAATACAGATCAGTTTGAAGAGCGAAGGAGTCTATATCTATGAATGTGCTAATCATGGTGTGATGGGTATGATTGGGTTCATCCAAGTAGGGGAGGCAAAAAACCTTCCTGAAGTTGAGAGTTTTGTAAAAATACTTAAGAGTAAGAATATTTTAACTAAAAATAGACTAGATGATCTTATGCTCAAGGTCTTAAAATAGTTCAAACTTAATAAAGGTGAAGAAATGGATGACATTAGTTACGGGCCTCTTCGATTTTTAATTGGGACTTGGGAAAGTAAAGGGCTACTCGGCGAAAATCAGGCACCAAATCTAGACAGAAAAATTGAAAACACAAAGTTTCGTCAAACGATGGTCTTTGAACCAATTGGAGATGTAAAGAATCACGAACAAGTTCTTTATGTTCTTCGTTATCATACCAAGGCCTGGGAAGAGGGTAAGCACGGAGCAAATGATCCCCATTTTCACGAAGAAGTAGGTTATTTTATTTGGGACAAGGCCCGTCGTCAGGTTATGAAAAGTTTCATCGTTCCGAGAGGCATTTCTGTAAATGCAGGTGGAGATGCGGATCAGGACTCAACCGAATTTAAGCTCACTGCAACTCTCGGTTCAACGACCTACGGAATCTGTTCAAATCCATTTCTTGATGAAGAGTTTCAGTCTGTTCGTTATGATGTGAATTTTGAACTTATTGATGAGAATACATTTTCGTATCAAGAGAATACGCAGATAAAAATTAAAGGGCAGAGTCGGATTTTTGATCACATTGAGAAAAATACTTTAACTCGCCTATACTAAGAACTGACCTACTAAAATGGTGCTGAGACCTTGAAAATTTGCCAAGAGTCTCACCACATTTTTAACTCCTAGCAAAGGACATACTTCGATTTCAAGAGTTAGAACTTTGATTCCTATTCTCTTCCTTGCAGTTGTCACTGTATGAAAAGAACCTGTCCGAGCTCCACTCTTTCAAAGGACCACTCCGCTAGTCTTATAATAAGTCCAAGTGAAGTCGGATGAGTATCAGCGTATCTTCTAAAAGCAAAGCATCTGACTTTTATGATCGAAAGAGGTTGTGTGGTGGGACAAGTGAAATTAAAAAAGTGGGATTTGACCTACTATTTGTGGTGAATCACACTTGTGCACTTTTGAGGGAGAATATCAGTCGCTTCATCCGTAAAACCTGGTCGCAGCTTAACACCATTATCGTAGGGCAGTTTATAATCTTTTCATGAAGAGTTTATTGCGATTTTCATTCACTTCTTGCAGGAGTAAGCAAACATATTATCGGAGTATCTTGCATGAGACTATTTACTGTTTTAACCCTATTAATGTACTTTTCAAGTCTTAGTGCCCAAGATGTTAGTAAACAAATACAAGAGTCTGAGATTGTTTTGAAAAGATGGCTAGAGTTACAAAAACTGGATTTAAGATCTCGTGATCTTTATTCAGGCCAGATCGAACGATCAAGTCTAATCATTGAAGGCATTCCTAAATACGTTAAACGAGTGAATCCAAATGGGGTACTGTTCCGTCACTATGTAAGTGGAAACGCTATGCCAATTATTCTGAGTTCAAGTCAGCTTAAAACAGGAATTACACCTTATGTGATTATGAATCCAGGTTTTTCTAAAGAAGTTTACCAGGACTTAGTTGGAATCTTTTTAACCACTCCCAACACACCACCAGAAAAAGTAGGTCTTGCTCGAGACCCAAATATGAACTACATCGACTTTCATCTTTATGAGGGAACTCCGGTGGTTCAAATTGAAAAAGAAATTCTCCTGATTCCCGGAAGGCCAGATCTTCCACAATGGATTAAAAGCCTTTATTTAGAGTACCAACAGACAGGTCGTGTTGACTCTCGTTATTTAGATGATTTTCGGCGCTATGATATTATTGGGGCCGGTAACCCTACATTTATGAAAATTAAAATTAAAAGTTATCGTCTTAACGGGAAAATCATTAAGCTATAAGCTCCCTAGAGTAATCAACCTAATTTAGATGACTTTACTTCTTTATTAACCAAACCACTTCTTTCGCCGCTACGACACCCTTAAGTCCTCCTCCTGGAAGATCTATGCGTGAAACCTCTTGGTTTGAGTGATGATTATAGTGTCGCTTGATTTCTTCACTCGTCACAGAGAATGGAGGTCCAGCAATTTTGTTCTGATCATATTCATAAGTAATGAGTAGAGTTTTTGCTCCGCCAATCTGTGAGAGGTGAGAAGTGTATTTTATTCGCAGCTCATATGGTAGAGCGACAAGGGCCGCGCGATCATAGGTCGCGTCTATTGGGCCAATCATTTTTTGTGACACTTTAAAGATATCGGCGACAAAAATGGTAATCGGTCCTGCAGAAAATCTGAAAACATCTTCGCCCAAATCTTCGATGAGAGGACTTATCTTCAGCTCACTAAAGAGTTGGTCTATAGCTATTCGGCTTAACTCAATACCAACAACATGATGGCCCATAGAGGCCAACCAAGCGATGTCTTCACTCTTTCCACAAAGAGGTACTAGTATTCTACTTCCGGGGCTCAGTTCCAGTCTCTCAAGGTGTTGAACAAGTAGTGGGTTGGGCCCAGAAATATGGAAAGCAATATTATTAGTTTCCCATTTTTCGTGCCAAAATTTATTTTCCATATATCGTTCCTAGATATTATTGAGTTCTTTAGATACTAGTATGCTCTTCTAAATATTGTTTCGAAATGTAAGTTTTTAAAGAATGACTTATGTGTGCGGTGCTTCAGTGTTAGTTTTTAGTTGAAGGAGTTGAATCGGTTCTAATTTAGATGTCATTGTGGCCCTGCTAATTTTTCTTAACCATGATTATTCCTTTTTCTTAGGTTGAAAATCATCTAACATATTTTAAGTTTTGTGCCTGTCTATGTAGAGTTTTCTCATATTAAGAATTGTTTAATTATAAATAGTTGGCACATTAAGCTTTCGCATTTTTTTTATGGAGAGTTTAGTAGATAATATTCTATGAACACGAGAAATTTATAAAGGTATGATGGCAAGGCCATGAAAAAAACAGTTGTTATTATTGAAGACGAAAAAGAAATTGTTGAATCTCTCACGTATTTGCTCGAAAAAAACCAATTTACAGTCATTTCATTTCTTTCGGCCGAAGAATTTTTTTCAAACCTCGAACGAGTTGAAAACTGTGTTTATCTCATTGATTGGAATCTCCCGGGTATCAAGGGGATCGACATCATTAAAACGATTCGTTTAAAAGATAAAATATCACCAGTGTTTATGGTGTCTGCTTACAATAAATCTGATCAAATTATTGAAGGTCTTCAGAGTGGTGCTGATGACTACATCACGAAGCCATTCAATTACGAAGAGCTTTTGATTCGAGTTGGAAATGCTCACTCCAAAGTCAGCTCTTTACGGAACGATTTGATGAACGTAGGTCTTAAATTGATTCACGAGGCCCACTCTGTGATGAAAGATGGTGTTACCGTAAGCTTAACTGCTCGTGAATTTATTATTTTCAACCACCTTTACAAGAATCAGGAAAAGGCCAGTACTCGTGAGGAGCTGATTGATCAATTTGATAAGGATATGGAAATGACATCAAGAAATATTGATGTTCATGTTTTCTCACTTCGAAAAAAGATGAGTAAGTTGAACATTACAATCGAAACAGTCTGGGGGACAGGTTACAAGGTCGCTCTTTAGCTTAGAGTGATTTCTTCTTCAACATCAATAGCAAATTTTTTCGCTTCCTCTTTTAGCACTTTCTTGATTGTGCTTGCCGTATAAAGAAATCCCACAACGCTAAGCTTCGTCGTTAGCATATTCATCTTACATCCAGTTGAGCATGTAAAGTCAGCTGAGTAGATTTCAAAGTTTTTTATAGGCGTCTTATTGGCAAATGAAGCGTAGAAGGAGAAAAAATCGATGACCTTCTCACGGAGCTTAGTCTCTAGTTGCTCTGCTGAGTCTTTTTGGAGATTATAAGTAAATAAGGATGTGTTCCTTGATTTGCCATTAAAAGATAATTTGACGACTCCACTAGAGCGCATCTTCATCGTATTTAAGAAACAAACTGGGCAATACATAAATTCACTTCTTTTTAGGGTAAATAATGAATAACGAGTACAGAAATATTATTTCTTACGATGGAACCATAATCAACTGTTTAATCCGCGAGACCGGAAGCACTAAATGGTTGATCGTAACACACGGTCTTGGCGAGCATCTGCAGAGGCACGAGTTCATTTTAAAACTCTTCTCACAAAATTTTAACATTGCTATATACGATTTGCGAGGCCACGGGCGCAGCGGTGGTAAAAGAGCATTCGTGAACAGTTTCGATGAATTCACGAAAGACCTTCAGGCCGTGATCGATTACCTAAAGAAAGATTTTAGCATGACGAAGTATACGTTGTTCGGTCACTCTATGGGAGGACTGGTTACTGCGTCCTATCTACAAAATGTGGCAAGTAAGGATTTTTATCCAGAAAAGGTCTTCCTAAGTTCTCCGGCCGTAGCAGGTCCGGGGATTCTTGGTAATGTTCTCACTGTTACACCAATGATAATTTTCGATGGTTTGGTGAAGTGTCCTACGATTCCGTTAAAAGGTGTTTTGGATCTTAAAAAACTCTCTCATGATCGCCGGGTGTATGAAACTTACATCAAAGATGAATTAAACCAGCTCAAGATTCATTCGAAGCTTTTTTTTGAACTTTTAAAGACTGCACGGGATGTTTTTTCAAGACCTCTGAGAGCAGAGTGTCCACTCTATGTGGCGGTTGGCTCAGAAGATGCATTAGTGAATGTAAATGCGATTGTTTCATACTTCCAAAATGTAGAAAAAAATTCCCAGTTTAAACTCATCGAGGGTGGGTATCACGAACTTCATAACGAAATTGAAAAATACCGTAAACCGTATCTGAATTTTTTAAGGCATTCACTCACGGGTCTTTCATTTGAGTGATCGAAGCTTTTGAATCCTTTCAAAAGCTGGGGGATGCGAGTGATAAAAAGATGAGTACAAATGATCCGTAATGACTGGGCTTGCGTTCTGTTGATAGAGCTTCAATAATCCTGAGATCAGATCCTCGGACTTTGTTTCGTGGGCAGCATAGGCGTCAGCTTCAAATTCTCTTTTTCGAGAAACCCAGGCACCGATGGGCCCAAACCAAAAAGTATAGACGGGTATTGCTTGTGAGAAAAGAAGTAGTAACGCACCTGGGGAGATGAAGCGAAGAAAATGACCTGTAAAAAACCAATTCTCAGTAGAAAGTTTCCCCATTAGCCAGAAACCTAAAAATGATAACACTAACGAAGTGATGAGTGATTTAGGAATATGCTTAAGTTTCATGTGACCCAATTCATGGGCGAGGATCGCAAGGATTTCATGTTTGGCGAGGTCCTTTAGAAGTGTATCAAAAAAAACAACCCTCTTATTTTTTCCAAAGCCTGTGAAATAAGCATTCCCATGCGAGCTTCGTTTGGAAGCATCCATCACAAAAACTTCTTTCGCACTAAAACCAGCGTGATTGACTAGCTTTTCAATGTCGCTTTTAAGCTCCTGGCTTTCAAGCGGACTGAACTTGTTAAAGAGGGGGGCGATGACTGTTGGGTATAACCAGACAAGTGCGAATTGAAAGAGTGTCATAAAAATGAAACTTACTAGCCACCACCATGATCCGAGTTTACTGTAGATAAAGAAAATTCCGTACAGGAAGGGCACACCTAAAACCGCGGCGATAATTAACCCTTTCATGCGGTCCATGATAAAAATCTTTGGAGTTGATCGGTTAAAGCCAAACTCTGCTTCTAGGACAAATGTTGAATAAATCGACCACGGAAGATTCAAAATAGTCTGGATCAAGAAAAATGACATAAGAAAAAGAACATCTCGGTGAAAATCGATGCCTGGGAGAGCAAGATAGAGTTTCTCTGCCCCTCGAAGTGGGAACCAGTAATACATGAGTGCTGCATCCCAAAGAAGACGAATTTGTCCAAGTTTCAGTCTAGCGGTGGCATACCTCACAGACTTTTGATGGTCTTCAATTGAGATGAAATCTTTAAACTCTGGCGGGACATCTCCGATATTTTTTTGAAGTACCATCACCTGTCTTCGTGACAGGTATATCTCAAAGAGGTTATTAATAACAATGAACGAGAGAAAGAGAACTTGTGTGTAGAATGAAAAAAGGTTTTCCATAATGATCCTAGTCAAAACTTTTTATGCTCATAATGAGCTCCGAAACTATAGTTATTTGATTCAGGACTCCGACTCTGGAGACTCCTGGATCATTGATCCCTTTGAAGCTGATCCGATGATTGATTATATCAAAAAAAACGGTCTCGTCTTAAAAGGAATCCTAAACACTCATCAACATTTTGATCATATCCGTGGGAATGCTTCTTTGATAGAAGTTTTCAATACCCAAGTCACAAGTCTTTCTGAAACACAGGGAATTGAGCTCTCGAAGACATCATTTCTGGAAAATTTAAGGACTCCTGGACACACAGCTGATCACAAGGCTTTTATCTGGAGGCATCACTCTCGGCCAGTTGCACTTTTTTCAGGAGATACCCTGTTTAACGCTGGTGTTGGGAACTGTAAAAATGGAGGAGACGTTCAGTCATTGTACCAGACAACGACGAATCTTTTAAACTCTTTGCCAGCAGAAACTCTGCTTTACCCAGGACACGACTACAGAAGACGAAATCTTGAGTTTGCACTGAGCGTGGAGCCTGATAACAAACGTATCCGTGAAACTCTCTTGGGCCTAAAGGGTGTACCAACTGAAGATTTACCGGCCACTAGTCTTGGTGAGGAAAAAGAGGTGAATCCATTTTTTAGATTGAGTTCAGAGGAAATTAGACAGAATGTCCTCAATACAGCTAAAACTGAAGAAGAAGTTTTTATTCAATTAAGACATCTTAGAGATCAATGGTAACAAAGGAAGAAATGATGGCGAAGAAAAAAATGGTTAAGAAAGTGGCCCCTAAAAAAGCTCCGGTTAAGAAAGCTACGGCCAAAAAAACAGCCACTAAAAAAGTAGCTACAAAGAAGAAAGCCACTAAAAAAGTGGCCACCAAGAAAACAGCTGCAAAGAAAGTCGCTAAAAAGAAGCCAGCAACGAAAAAAGCCGCCCCTAAGAATACGACTTCTAAAAAAGTGACTTCAAAAAAGACACCTAGTAAAAAGGATGTGACATCTGTAGCTCTAGAGGTTGGTTCTCTTGCTCCTGATTTCACTCTTCAAGACCAGAATGGTAAGGAAGTGTCGCTCCATGATTTCAAAGGCTCTAATGTTGTTGTGTACTTTTATCCAAAGGCCATGACTCCTGGTTGCACAGTCCAGGCCTGTGAATTAAGAAACTCAGAAATGAGCTTAAAAGAAGCTAATATCGTGGTTCTCGGAATCAGTGCAGACCCTGTAAAATCTTTGAAAAAATTTGAAATGAAGGAGAAGCTCAATTTCACACTTCTTTCTGATCCGGATCACAAGGCCATCGGACCATATGGTGTTTGGGGACCAAAAAAATTCATGGGAAGAGAATTTGATGGTATTCACCGTCAGAGTTTTTTAATCAACAAAGAGGGAAAAATTGTTCACATCATACAAAAAGTGGATACAAAAACTCACCATAACGATGTCCTAAATTTCTTTAAGAATCTTTAATCACTTCCTCAAGCAAGACATCCAAGCGGATTTCCGTTTGGAGTCTTGCAATGAGTGTCTTTAAGCTTTCACGTAATTCGATTGCACATTTGACATCGATGTCACGGTAGGTGCCCTTTAAAGAGTCATCCACTGTGGAATAGAAGCACAGCCCCTCATTAGATTCGAAGGTAAAATAGATAAAATAGGCCTCATCCTTCGATGTACGAAGGCGGGTATAGTATAGCTCTTTACTCTGCTGATAGGTCTGCGACATAGATTCCTTGACTATAGAGGATTAGGAAATAAAATATAACTTAAGGAAAGTCAAAAAATTTAAGAAGTTATGTCATGGAGGACGCTTTGAAATATAGTTTGATCCCTTTCGCGTCTTTATTGGTCCTAAGTTCATGTGCTTGGTACCGAAACGTCGAAAGGTCACTCGTTGCTGATGATGAAAAACAAGCGTTAAAGCGTAGCTCAAGACCAGTCCCTCGCGAACAGTACGATCAACTCCTACTTAAGTACGAAGAACTTTCTAAGAAATACGAAAATTTAAAAGAAAAACCAGCTTCTTCTGAAGGCTCTCTTGTTGATGAGCTTCAAAAAACTCAGGCCGAAAATTTCTCTCAAGGATCATCAAACCTTGAGACTGAAACTGTGAATGTGTTTCCGACCACTGAAAAAACTAATTCCATGCCAGTTGAAGTCCCGGAGGATGTTGAATCGCAACTTAATCTTTACCGCCGCGGAATTTCTTTGAAACAGACCAATCCTGGTGAGGCGACGAAAATTTTTCAACAACTAGAAAATCAGGCGATTTCTCCAGTGAGGGCCCGTGCGAGATTTCAAGTGGGTGATATTCTCCTGACGAAAGGTCAGTATGACCTTGCTCTTCAGGTTTTTGAGAACTTGATTAATAAAAATTCTGATTCAGGTATCGTGATCGATGCTCTCCGCGGAGCAGTGACTGCGAGTGATAAATTAGGAATTGTTAATAAAAAAGACCAGTACACGTCGATGCTTAAAGATGTATTTGGACAGGATATTTAGTGAGAAAAGAAACTCAAATCTTAATTCTCGTTGCTCTTCTTCTTGGAAACTCATCTCTGATGATGGCACAGGAAGATTTGGGAGATGAAGATCTACAGTCTCTACTCGAGGAAGATAAAACGACGACTAAAGAAGTGAGTGAAACTTCTCAACAAGAATCTAAGAAGGAACCGGAAGTCACACCTGAGGCCAGCGCTTCAGAAAAAGAGCCTATTTCATCAGAGACAGTTGATTTAGATGCTGTTGAACCTACGGAATCTGAAACTAAAATCCCTGAAGAACCGACGCCTTCTGAGACGACGAGTGTTGAAGAAGGTAGCGAGAACGTACTTGAGGCACTTCCAGCTGATGAGTCGACGGAGAAGCCTGTTGATAGAACCGCATCACCTGAAGAAAAACCTTCCGATGATCTTGAGAGTATTAAAAAAGATTTGGACGAAGATGCCCCTGCAACAGAGACGGCAAAGGCCGAAGAATCAACTCCTGTACCGAGTATCACAGAGGGGCAAAAAATAGCGGAACCCGCGATCTTTGATGTTGGAAGAGAAGAAAGAGAGCTTCTTTCGATGGCCCAGAATATTCAAGGCCAAATTTCTGATACTGAGTGGAACGAAGTTGCGACCACTGCCAAAGTTGATACTTATACAGTAGTAAAAGACGACTGGTTATTTAAAATTTCTAAACGTATTTTTGGTTCTGGGTATTTTTATCCGAAGATTTGGTCTCTCAATACCTTTATCACGAACCCCCATTTTATTGAGCCAGGGATGCTACTCTCATTTACGACAGGAAGTGGATCTCAGGCCCCTGAAGTGAAGCTTGGGAGTTTTTCAGAAGAGGAGCTTCAAGCAACTCCTGGGTCTATCGGAAATGCGAACGCCGGAGACTTGTCAAATTTTGGTGAAGACGCAACACCCCCTTGGATAGATGAGAAAAACTCTCTCGAAAAACAAGGTGTGTATATCCAGTACTCATCTGAAGAGACGATGGATGATCTTACGAAAGTGGGCGAGCAAGCACTTAACCGTGAATACGAAAACTACGAACCACCAAGAAGTGATTTTGATGTCATTGTTCCTAAGAACTATGACAAAAATGGATTTGATAAGAATTCGAGAATCTTTTTTTCGGTTAAAGAAGGTTTCTATTTAAGTACTTTCTTAACAACTAATATTGTGCAGGATTTTGGATCCATTACTAATGGACCCGATGAGAATATTTTCTTCACGATGCTTGACCACGCTTATGTAAAATTCGATGAATCGATTAATGTTTTAGCGGGAGATAAGTTTTCTGTGTATTCGGCCGGTGGAAAAACTACGCACCCAAATTCAGACCGCGAAGGTTACAAATATTCTATCGTTGCCCAAATTAAAACGATTCGGAAAATCCAGGACAAGTGGGAAGTAGAGTTCATTGAAGTTTCTGGGACTCCACAACGCGGGGACAGGATCACGGCCTATACTCCGAAGATTGATCGAATCACAAAAACGTATAGTTCACGGATGATCGAAGCTGCGGTGGTTCAATGTTACCAGCCGAGACAGACTTTAATTAGTTCCGGAGATGTTGTCTACTTGGACCGTGGTAGAGCGGATGGCGTTGAAATGGGGAATGTTTTTGATGTTTACGGTTTTAAGGACCGCTCAACAAAAACAAAGATCACCGATCAACCAACTTACAAACTCGCTGAGTTGACTGTGATAACGTTGACCGATAATTTTGCAACGGCACTCGTGAGTAAATCGATCAGAGATTTTACTCCGGGAGATATTGCGATCACGAAGACGAAAGAAGCTCACTTAAGAGAGACTCAGGCCAAGGAAGCAAGACTGCGTGGTAATAAAGAAATCATGGGTGGTAAGGCGCTGGATGAGTTAGACGTCGAATTGAATCTCGAAAACCTCAATGATGACCTTCTTAAGCAGGCTGATAAGATTCAGCTCACGGAAGATGAGTTAGCTGAACTTGAGCGGCAAGAACGCGAAAAATCAGTCATAAAAGATTCAGAGAAGGATCTTAAGGCCCTTGAGCGTTTAGAGAATGAAATCGAGCAGGCGGAGACCATTCTGAACGACGCCAAGTTAGATGAGGACAAACTTCTCGAGAATGAAAACTTAAATGACATTGAGAAGAAAAATAAAAATATTGATACCGAATCTCTTGATGAAATTGAAGAAAATTTAGGCAAGCGTTATATCGACGAGGATTTAAACTCCAAGGACAACCCGTTTGGTCTCACAGAGTTTGATGTCGAAGAAGTCGATGAACTTTTAAATGTTGAAAAGAAAAATCAAGAGTGAGCTATCCTTCAATGATGATTCACTCCTTGTTTTAGCATATTTAGTAAAATTTGATGATTCGGCCATGGCCAGAGAGCTATTTTTTAAGCTACATTATCTGTAACGCACTCTTAGCTCAGCTGGATAGAGTAGTTGGCTTCGAACCAATTGGTCGGGGGTTCGAATCCCTCAGAGTGCGCCATTCTTTAATCACATTGAGGATCTAATGACCCAAGCTGACGTAAGATGGAAGCAACGACTTAGCAACTATTCAAAAGCTCTCCTTCAACTAGAAAATGCCGTTAATCTCGCTGCTCAAAAAAATTTATCAGATCTAGAAAATCAAGGTCTAATTCAGGCGTTTGAATTTACTCACGAGCTTGCTTGGAATGTCATGAAAGACTACTTTGATTATCAGGGCGGGTCCGAACTTGTAACAGGTTCTCGGGATGCGACTCGTGAAGCATTTCAGAGAGGTTTGGTTACTAATGGCGATGAATGGATGGAGATGATTAAGAGCCGAAACAAAACATCTCACACATACAATTTGAATGTTGCAGAAGACATTGTGAAAAAAATTCTAAATAGCTACTTTTCTCTTTTTAAAGATTTTCATCAAAAGATGACTAATCTGTCAGAGCGATGAGTACTCCTCTTAAATTTGGTTTGAGTCAAAAAACTATTGATGCAATTAACTCTGTCTTTTCTCAATATCCTGAGATCCAAGAAGTTATTATCTATGGATCAAGGGCGAAAGGTAATTTTCGTGAAGGATCGGACATAGATCTTACCCTTAAGGCGCCTTCTCTTACGACTACTGATTTACTGTGTATTGAAAATAAGATCGATGATTTAATGTTGCCTTACAAGATAGATTTGTCTTTGTTTCATCAAGTGACAGAAGCCGATATTTTGGATCATATTGCTAGAGTTGGTTTAAGATGGTCTTGAGAAAAACAGAATGAATCCCGAATCCGTCCTTAAGCTTATCAAACCAATCTTTATGACAGTTCCGTCATAAAAAAATCCAAACCCGTTTCTGCTCACTGGCCTGTTATGTCCAAATCCATCGCCTCTATCCTCCTATCACCATATTTTTTTTTCTCGCGAGTCAGTGATCACCCACATAGAGGTGTTTCAAGGCACACCTCTGCCTGCGCACGGAATAATTCAGCTGGTAGATTGATATTCGAATGTAAAAGAACTGGACTTGAATCCAGTTACGTCACGGACGCAAGGGAAACAAGCGATCCTCTCGATCTAAAAAACTCAATCTACACAGAATCATTTTCAGTCGGGTAACCTCCTTTGCTAAATAACTCATCATTCGTATTTCGATTGAGCGAGCATGCTTAATGACTTCGCTCGCTAACAAAACAGTTCTTCTTCTTGTGGTTTGAACAAAGCATCCATTCTTTGAGATCGTAAAACTCACCATTCTCATTAAGTTGTAAGCAATGATTCCCATAAGTCCCCAAACATTGTTTGC
>JACCDH011285649.1_pt1 | contig 17001 bp, 17 predicted proteins | sample 7442481 | NCBI WGS metagenome assembly JACCDH01 (sample SAMN15323433, study PRJNA562643) | freshwater metagenome | isolation source: river surface water | place: USA:Blue River Watershed | collected 2017-08-15
CTTTTATCATCAAATGTTAAAGTATTAGTAATCATTGAGTGTTTTTTGCATTTATTGGGGCATAGCTACCCAAAAATATCCAAAATAAGCAATCATTTTTATAAAATGTGTTTTTAAATTAATTTTAAATCTTACACGCTAGTGGCGCAAATAAAATTTAAATAATAAATATTACTAAAAAGAAAAATATCGAATCATCGATAGAATTGTTAGCAATTGTATAATTTAATTTATTTTAAAATTTTATCAAATAGTTCTTGAACAAAATAATCTCTACTAAACTTAATACGATATTCTGTATTTTTTTTTATTATTTGATTATAGAAATCTGTGTCTAAATGAAGTTTAATAATTAAATCAACAATGGTTTTGCAATTATTATCAAGATTGAAGCCTAGCTTTAAATTTTGTATAATTTGACCTCCTTCACTAATAGGTGTTGCAATACTAGGTATTCCTGCTCCGATATACTCATATAGCTTTACTGGAAAAGAATCAATACTAATTCTTGAATCATCTCTTAAGGAAATTCCTAAATGACATTTATTTACAATCCTAGCGGTTTCTTCATTTGAAAGTCTTTTTAAAAAAATAAAATTATCGAGTCTTAATTTTTTAAAAAGAACTTCTTTAGGACCAGAACCTATTATAATAAATTTAATATCTTGTGTTAATGTGTTTATTTGTTTAATTATTTCAATCAATAAATCTATATTTTGAAATTTACTCAAACTACCATGAAAAACTACAGTAAATTTTTCTTGCTTAATTGAAGATGGTTTAAAAAAATTAGCATACCCATTCCTTAATAAAAAAACTTTATTTTTATTTGCTCTATTTTTTATTTCTCGCTCCAAACCTTCTGTTGCACACAAAATATAATATGCTTTTTTGTAATTTACTTTTTCAAAAGAACTTAATATTTTATGAATAAGACTGCTATCTGAGATTAAACCTTGATTTACATAAACATCCGGATACAAATCTCTAACATCAATAATTAAATTTCCTTTTTTAAAATATGTGGCTAATATTCCTAAAAAATTTGTTAAAAAAGGAGGAGTCGTAAAAAAATAATACGATTTATTCTTAAGTAATAATAATTTAAAGAATAATTCAATTCCTAAAATTAATTCTTTAATCAACCTGATAAAAAATTTATCTTTATTACACGGAATAGCCCAATTTAGAATATAAACTTTCAAAAAATGATTTTCTAACCTCTTTGCATCATTGGTAGTCGTGAACAATGTAACTTTATATCTATTGTTATTCAAATATTCAACAATCGATTTAATCCTAATCGAGTCACCTAAACTTGAAGGGGTAAAGTTAAGTGAGAATATAAATATATTTTTAATTAACATTTTGAAAGAAAATAAATATTTGATTGCATATATATTCGATTTGCTTTTCCGTTAATTCTGGATAAATAGGTAATGATAAAATCTTAGCTTCGTTACTTGTTGCCACTGGATAATCTTCTTGTTTTAAATTTAAATAATTATAACAAGCCAAGCTTGTCAAAGCTTTAGGATAATGTACAACCGTTTCAACACCTTTTTGTTTTAAGAAATCTTGTAATTCATCTCTGCGATCTACTTTAATTAAAAACAAATGAAAACTATGCTCTGAATTTGGCCTTATTTTTGTGCAGGTTACATGCTTAAATCCATTTAATAATTTAAAATATGTATTTGCACATTTTTTACGTTTTTTTGTCCAGTTTAGAATATGAGGTAATTTTGCAGATAAAATTGCGGCTTGAATCCCATCTAACCTGCTATTAATCCCCTCAATTTGATGTTGATGTTTTTTTAATGCCCCATGGTTTGCAAACATTCTAAATTTATCTGCTAATGCATCATCATTTGTTAAAATGCAACCTGCGTCACCATAAGCACCTAAGTTTTTTCCAGGATAAAAAGAAAATGAAGAAGCAATACCCATTGTGCCTGCAAGTTTGCCTTCAAATTCCGAAAAATGTGATTGTGCACAATCTTCTATAACAAAAAGATTATATTTTTTTGCAATTTTTAAAATATGATCCATGTTACAGATTTGCCCATGAATATGAACTGGAATAATCGCTTTAGTTTTATTCGTAATGTATTTTTCAATTTGAGTTTCATCGATAGTATAGTAATCTGGATTAATATCTACAAAAATAGGAGTTGCTCCAGTTTGCGATATAGTTTCAGAACTTGAAATCCAGCTATAAGCTGATGTAATAACCTCATCACCTTCTTTTATTCCCAACATCTTCATTATAATATACAAAGAGTCAGTACCATTACCAACTGCAATACAATTCTTTACGCCATAAAGCTTAGCGAATTCAATTTCGAATTGTTTTACATATTTACCTCCAATAAATGCAGTTTCAGATATTACATTTTGAATAGCATTATCAATATCTAATTTAATAGATAAATATTGTGCTTTTAAATCTACAAATGGTATTTTCATATTATTTAAGTTTTCTAGCTGGATTGCCTATATAAGTCCCGGATTCGTTAATATTTTTTGTCACTACAGCACCTGCACCAATAACTACATTATCACAAATTGTTACAGGTAAAATAGTGGCATTACTTCCTATAGAAACATTATTTCCTATTGTAGTATGTTTCCATTTAGATTGATCCCCTCTAGCGGGACCACCTTCTGAAAATAAATCATTTATGAACATTACTCCGTGTCCAATAAAACAATAATTGCCAATGCTTACCAATTCACAAACAAATGTATGTGATTGAATTTTAGAATTATTACCTATACATACACTCTTTTGTATCTCAACAAAGGGGCCTATAAAACAATTATCACCAATTTTACACCCATAAATATTTACGGGTTCAACTATTTTAACATTTTCTCCGAATTGAACATTAACAATTCCGGATTGAAATTTCTTTGGATCTAACATTATTCAATGTTTTTAGCAGACAAATAAATTTTATCAATTATTTCAACAGTTTTTAGTCCTTCGAAAGAGTTTGTTGATATTGTAGCTCCATTTAGTAAAACTTCAACTAAATTCTCATATATTTTATCATGATTTGACATTGAACCAACATAATTACCATAATTATTTGGCTTATTTCCTTCTGGTAAATTATCAATTTTATAGCCCTCTATATTTTGATACTCTAATTCGTTTAAATATTGACCACCTATTTTTACAGTCCCTTTCTCTGCAAAAATAGTAAGAGAACCCTCCATATTTTTCTCAAAACTATTTACTGTATAATTAATAGTGCCAATTGCTCCATTGTAAAATTCTAACGCAACAACACCAGTATCTTCAAATTCAATTATGCCTTTATGTGCATAATTCCCCGTAAAAGCATTAGCATTTCTAATGTCACCAACTAACCAATATAGCAAATCAACAAAATGACTAAATTGAGTATATAAAGTTCCACCATCAAGGTCTTTTGTTCCTTTCCAAGAGTTATGATAATAATCATTGTTTCTATTCCAGAAACATGATAACTGAACACTATAAATTCTTCCTAATCGACCTTGATCAATTGCTAATTTAACCGCATTTACAGGAGGATTAAATCGATTTTGTTTAATTGCGAATAATCTTTTATTTGCTTTTTCGGCAGCTTTAATCATTTCTCCGCAATCATGTACATTAATTGCTAATGGCTTTTCACATAAAACATGAAAACCTGCATTTAATGCTTTTATTGAATGCTGATGATGTAATCCATTTGGTGAGCAAATTGAGACAACATCAACTTTGCCTATTATGAAAATCAACATTTCATCTAAATTATTAAAGGCCTGAGCATTATATTCTTCAGCTAAAGCGTCTGCTTTTCTATTTTCGATATCACAAACAGCAACTAAAACTCCGTTTCTGTTAATGTGCTCTGCATGACGTTGAGCTATTCTTCCACAACCTACGATAGCAAATCTGATTTTTTTTGACATTTTAATTAATCATTTTATTTATGAAAAAAGTTTATTTTTCTTAAGTACTCTTGAATGTTTTTTGCAAATGTATAAACTGTAAAATTATTTGGATAATCCTTGAAAGTCTTGTTAGGACTCTCCATAATTTCATTGAATTCATTATTTGTCAATCTTAACTTTTTAGTCAAGTACTCAATATCATCTTGACAATTGTCAATACTATAAGGAGCCTTCTCCAACTGCTTTAATGCATCTTCTCTAGTAATTTGACCTGATAAAATCAAATTAGAAAGATGTGCTCTCCTTTTGTCAATATTGAACTTTTTTGGTAAAATATAAGTCTGAATAATTCGAGTGTAAACAGATTCGTGGTGTTTTCCTCCATAATCTCTCCAATCGAACTTATCGGCCAGAAACTTTTGAGCCTCTTCTTTATTAAAATCTATATAATTCAATATGGAAACATATTTAATTTTCTTTATAAAAGTATAATACAATAATTTGGTAAATGAAAAATGAGGATATGCACTTAACTTAGTATTTCCAAATTTTTTGTGTATAGATTTTATGTATTTCCAATCTATATGTCCGTAAGACCATGCAAACGGCATGATTGATTCCGTCCTGAAGTTCATTCCGTTCATAATGTATTTGATATTATGTTTGGCAGCAATTTCATAAAGTAAGGCAAAAATCGCATGATCTGTGGGAATCTCAATATCAGGAGTGGATGATTTTAAAAATGAAACTTGCAAATCACTAAATTCTTGCCAATCAATTACATAAGTAATAAGGCTTATGTCCAACTTGTTCAATGTTTTCTCAATATTAGACACAGCCAGTTCGCTATTCCAGCCATTATCAAAATGAACTGCCAATGGCCTAAGGCCAAATTCTTTACATTTATATGCAACATAAGTACTATCAGTACCACCACTCACCCCAACAATACAATCATATTCTTGATCTTTACCAACTCTTTTAATTTGATCAATAATAGCATCAAGCTTAATTTTAGCATCTGCGCCTTGTTCAATTCTATTATTAACTCTAGAATAATACGTATAATAATGATTACTAATGCCTAGCTCATCAAAATAAATATCTGGATCTGTAGTATCCATAACAGTTTTGCTACAGATTGTATATTTTTGTTTCATAAAAAAATTGATTTTAATTCTAACTGATTGGGATAGTTAATTAAGACTGCTTTATGTTTACCATAATATACAAACATGCTCGCTGCAGCAACCGCTGAAGCGTTACCTTTATTAATTGCATTTTTCAAATCATATATACTACTAGCGCCGCCACAAGCTACGACAGGTATATTAATTGAGGAAGTAAGTTTAGTTATTAATTCAATATCATAACCCGACATTGTCCCATCTTTATCAATTGAGTTCAGCAAGATTTCACCAACACCAATTTTTTCCATTTCCAGAGCAAATGAAAAAGGATCAATTTTGGTATTCCTTTTTCCATTATCTGTATAAATTTCATATTTACCCCAGAAATTTTTTTTAACATCAATTGATACCACAATCGTAGAAGAACCAAATTCTTCGACAGCTGATTTTATAAACTTAGGGTCAGTTAATGCTTTTTTGTTAATGGAAACTTTCTCTATACCTAATGATAATATTTTTGTTATTTGTTTAATATTTGATATTCTGCCCCCGTAACAGATCGGCATAAAGCATTCTGTAGCAATTTCTTTTATAATTTCATAATTGGGATCAGAACCGACTTCTTTAGACTCAATATCTAAAAATATTATTTCGTCAACCTCTTTGTCATTAAATATTTTGACCGCATTTATTGGGTCACCTATGTAAGTATAGTTATCAAATTTGATTGACTTATATAACCCCATGTTTCTATACAATAAAAGTGGTATAATACGAAAGTTCTGCATTCTATTTAAATTTTGTTTACAAAGTTATCTAACAGAATCATTCCGAATTTATGACTTTTTTCAGGATGAAATTGAACTCCTAATATATTATCATTCTGAAGTGCAGATACAAATTTATATCCATGATAATCACTTTCTAAAATAGACTCAGAGGGTTTATTTGCGATATGATAAGAATGTACATGATAAAATTTCATTTCATCTGGCATATTTTCAAATAGTTTAGATTCCTTTAAAATTTTAGTATAAGACCAATTCATATGAGGTACCCTTAGACCCATTTGCGCTTCAAACCTCACTAAATCAGCTTTAAACCAAGATAATCCTTTAGAAGTACCTTCAGCACTAGAATTACACATTAATTGCATACCTAAACATATTCCCATAACTGGAATTTTTTCTGTTAATGCTTTATAATTTAATATTTCGATGAGATCTAATTTTCTCAAATTATTTATTCCTGTGTCAAATGCACCTACCCCAGGTAAAATAATTTTACTTGCACTCAAGATCTCATCTTTGTTTGATGATATTACTGAATGTTTACCAACTTTTTTAAGCATGTTTTGTATTGAACCCAAATTACCTAAACCATAGTCTAAAATTATTATCATTGTTTTAAATTATATTTATTAAATAAAACGGACTTATTTAAATATTTTATATTAAAATAATAAATAGAAAAGTATATGGTCACGAAAAAGAAATAATTGGAAAAAAGCCCCTCCGACTGAGATAAACTAGTAAGAATTACAGAAAAAATATAATATTTAAATGCATTATTATTCTCGAAAATAGCATTTGATCTAATTTTCTTTATATAAAAGAAAATTAAAAAAAATCCGATAACCATTAACCACCCATATTCTACAATTACCTGAGCAAAAAAATTATGCATACTTTCAGCAGTAGCCAAATGATATTCTGGGTCCTTAAATAAATTTGCGGATGTATTTCCTGGACCAATTCCAAAACCCAAGGTCTCTTTGTAAGAAATAATTCCATTAATTAACGCATCTGTTCTGTCATAAATTGAACCGCCAATATTATACGGCTCAAGATTTACGATGTGATTAATTGGATCGATAAAGAGTTCGAAAAAATTATTGCCACCTAAATCTATTTCATTTAGTACATTGTAACCTATATTTAAAAATAATATAAATAATATTGATCCTATAATTTTGAAGCGATCCCACAATATTAAAAATAAAAATAAAATTATTGAAATCATCGCAATTCTAGCTTCCGCAATAATTATGATATAAAATCCTGCAAAAGCAATTAACCAATTAATATATTTATTTCCTGTTTTATCAATTATTAAAAAAGGAATGAAAACCCCAAGCGCAGCTGCATAATCATTCTCAACTGAAAAAAAAATGTTCGGGCTATCTCTAAGTTCAACATTTGGCCATGGTATTTTAGTTAGTATTTGTATAAAACCCATAAAAACCATAAAAAAATAGAATTGCTTTAAATGCTTATAGAAAACATCAAATCCAAATTTATTTGAATAAACTTTAACTAAAAAAAATAAAAGTAACAAAGTTGCGTAATGTAAAAAATAAGCAAAATTGAAACTATGCCATTTCGAAATAAAAACTGAGTTTATAAAACCATAAATTAACAATACCAAAAAAATAATATAAAATTTTCTGAATTGAAAAAAACTATCAAATAACGTATAAATAAAAATCAAAGGGATTAGTATTCGAAATAAAGTAAATTTACTTTCAGGGGATACACGTAAAACAGCATTTAAGTAACCAAAAACTAAAATTGAGAAAAATATAAATCTAATAACTATTTTTTTATTCAAAATCACTATGATCTTAATTTATCAAAAAGTTTATTTAAAGTTGATTTAGTCGAGGCTTCAATTTTAACTTTTTTTGGATTATGCTTTAAAATACCATCAATTTCTGATAATATATCATTTGGATTTATTCTTACTACCGCAACCCCTTCTTTTATTTGTTTTTCATATAGTTCTTTTCCATATTCATTGACTATAATACTTTGAATTCCAAGAATGGATGCCTCTATTACAGTGGAAGATGAATGCGTAATGTGGAGATCTGTATTATTTAAAATTGTATATAATGGCAACATGGTTACTTCATCTAATACATATTTTTTAATTTTATATTTTTTTAAATCGGCAATTACTTTATCTTTTTCATTTAACATATTTGGGTGAAGTCTAATCAACCAATTATACTGATATTGCTTGTCTGCAATAACTTTAAATAAATTATCTAGGACTTCTGGAGTTGAAATTCCTGGACTTAATGTTACTAAAATATTTAAACCCGTTAAGTTAAGTTGATTGTAAACTTTCTCGAATTCAATTACAAATGGATACTCCTTAGAATTCCACTTTTCCAAAAGCACATTTCCTCCTACAATAGCTTCATGGTTTTCTATTGAATTATTCCATTTATTAATAACATTCATTTCATCTTTAGACCAACACCAAAAATAATTAGGTAATATATTATACCCATGTTTAGGGACATTTAACCAACTCCCATATGCCGCATGCAGGTCACCTTGAACTCCGTGCTGTATATCAACAGTTGGAATAGACAACCTTCTGCATGCTAAAATCATTGAAGCTCCATAAACTCCATAATACCATACTACGAATACAATCTTTGGTTGTATTTTCTTTAATTTTTTTTCAAAATAAAGTGAAATCTTATAAATTAATTTTGACTTGACAAAAGCTTGTTCTACAACTGAATTAAATTTTGATAGGTTGTGATTTTTAAAAATTGAAAAAACTATTTCGCTATTTTTTTTGTCAAATTCATTTTCGGACCTTCTTCGCAAAAACTCATTAATAATAATAAGATCTAAAAATGGCTGTATAAATATCGATGGAGAAAATCTAGGTGTATGGTAATTGTGAAAGGGATCTAATCTAAGGGAAGTTAAATTCATATTATCTATTTCAAATTTCAATGAGTCTATAAACTTTTCAAAATATTTGCCATTAACTTTTGTGAATGAAATACCATCACTTAAAAATAAAACGTCTTTTTTTTGAAAATTTGAATTTTTTGTAAAATCTCTAAAGTATTTGAAAGGGAATTTTAAATTTCCAGTAATTAAAGATTTTAATCTAGAAGCATTGCCATTATTTTTAGACATTTTCATTAGATCAATTGAAAGTGCCATATATATCTCAAGTCTCAATATTGGCCAAAAATCTAAATCTTTATATTTCCAGTTAATTATATCAGGTTCTTGTTCAATTAAATTTATAATTTCTATAACACGCTTAGCATTCATTTTTAACTAAATTACTTGCTTGACTTTTATATCGAATTAATTTTGCAGGAACTCCTCCTACAATCGAAAATTCTTCCACATCCTTGGTTACAACACTATTTGCTCCAATAACTGAATTATTACCTATTTTAACTCCAGGTCCAATAAATACATTTGCTCCTATCCATACGTAATCACCAATTAGAACATTACCATATTTTATTTCAATTGAATTATTCGAAAAATCTTGATCTGCAACTGCCGAAGATGAATAGATCCTAACATTGTGACTAATCATACATTCCTTTCCTATTTGAACAATACAGTTGTTATCAGACTGAATATTAGTATTTTCTCCAACATAACTATTTTGAGCAATTTTGATTTGACCATTTCCATAAAAATGGATTCTATTTCCATTGAATCTAAAATTCTTATGGATATTATATTTTGAGCGAAAATATTTGTAGATTAAAACCCAATATATTCGAGCGCAAAAGTGTAAAATATAATAAATTATTTTATACATTTATTTGAGCAGCCAAGGCATTTTATAAATTTTATTTGAAACAATAATAATAATTATCGCATTTAATATTTGGGAACAAAGTAAAGAATATGCCCCTCCCTTCATCCCAAATTTCACAATAAAGTAATAATTGAATAGAATACTAGATATGATATTAATAACAGCTATTGCAGACAAGAAATAGGTTTTTTTAGAATAGAAGAGAAAGCCTACAAACATCTTGTAAACGCCTGAAAAGAAATAACTGAGAGCAATTATAAATACAAATTGAGCTCCTCCTTGAAAACTAGATCCAATAAACCACTTGAAAACAAATGGACTTAAATAAGTAATTATAAAAACAGAAGATAACAAAAGTCCTAAGAACATATATGAAAGTTTAACTATTTTTAATTTGGATTCTTTTGTGTTCTCAGTTAATTTTTCGAACAGAACAGGAACATAAGCTTGTGTAAATGACATCTCTAAAAGACTAATCACTTTGCCAACTTGAAAACCTGTGTTGTAAACACCTAAAGCTTTGAAACTTACTAATTTTGCAATGAATAACCGATTCCCAAATTCTATTGCTAACCCACTAAGAGCATGAGGAATTAAGGGTATTCCAAATTTAAATATATTCTTTATATATGCAGAATCAATCTTAGGTACTACAAGCTTTTTTTTAACCAAATAAACTATTCCAACTATAAATATAATAAGATAAGCTGTTAAAAAAGATAAAAGTAATCCTGGCCAACTAGAATTTAGCATCCTTAACGAAAATATACTAATTCCAATATTTAAAATTGCAAATACAGAATTGAATACACCAAATACAATAGCTTTATTTTGAACTTGTAAAATCGCCAAAATACTTTGATGAATTACCTGAGTAAAAGCTATAATTGGAATTATCCACAACCATTCAGATGGAACTCCAATTATAATACCCAGTAATTTATTAAATAGAAGACAAAATGCTAAACTTAATATAAAAAGAAAACTATTTAAAAAAATAGTCGTTGTAACAAATATCGGGAATTTTTCTCTATCAAGTTTATAATACTCTACTTGCAATGCTCCATTGCAAGAAAGGCCGATTAAAATGAAAGCAGATTGTATAGCGACTAAATAAATCGAATAAACCCCATATTCATCTGTTGTCAAATAGTGTGTTACAAAAGGTAGCAGTAAAAATACTGCTCCACTATTTAATGCACTTGTAATTGCATAAATCGAGAAATTCTTAAGGAGTTTCAATTTATAAAATTATTATGAAAAAGCAAATTTTTTTAAATTAGATTTTTTGTAAGTGCACTAGTCATTAAGTCCAGTTCTACTTACATTATGTCGAAGTTGCCACTCTCCATTTGCATTTTTACCCCATAAATGTGGAGATCTAAATTTATCACATAATGCATGAAAGTCTTCTGGTTTCATACCTATATATTCCATAACATCATTAAAATACCTATCAGGGAATTCACCATCAAAACGACTTACTAATGCCACTCCTTCCTCTCGTGTTAAATGTCTGTTTCTAATTTCTTGAGCAGCATCATAGGTAGCCCTTCCTATTCCAAATTTTATAAAAGTAGTATAGAAATGTAAATCATCAATTTTATCATCTATTCCACTATACTTACTAAATGTACCTTGAGTTCTGTGTGGCCTAGCTTTAAATCCAGTATTTTCAACAGCATAGTAATAGACCTCTTGTGGTGTCCATTTCAAATAGTAACCAAGATAATGCACTTCTATATTTGCTTTTTCTAATTCTTCTTTTTTAGGCGGCAAAAACGCCATTAAATCACTTAATCTTACATCATGGTTTTCTATAAGTTCTTTTAATGTGACACCCGCTAGATAAATATCTTCTAGATTATCAAAACTATGATAGGACTTATCTCTAAGTGATGACATATTATCAGCAATTGGATTCCCATATTCGGCTTCATTCTCACCATAGAAAATTAAATTTATTCCATATTTTGCAGCTATTTTGGGAGCAAGATTTTTTTGACCTAAAATAAATGTTTGAAAAGGATGTAATAAGTTTTCAATCGATAATTTAGTCAGCAACTTCATAACTTTTCCATTACGATAGAAAGAAATATTATCAAATCCACTATCTAACCAATTTCTCCAGTTTTTTAACCCATAATCAGTATATAGAATTGGAGGCCAAGTAACAGTTAAGGGATTCATATTATATTTATACTTTAAAACATGTGCTTGATAAGCACTATCTTTCCCTCCACTTCCTGGAACTAAGCAATCATAGGAGCCATCATTTTTTCTATATTTATCTAAAAGTTTAATCAGCTCCTCTTCTCTCATTCCCCAATTAATATTATCTTTAATTTCAGATGTCCTACAAGCATCACATACCCCATGCTCATCAAAATTCATGGTTGTTTTTTTACTTTCTTTAGTGTGTTTAAATTCTATAGCAGAGGTTGGCCTTTGATTAGACATAACACATTTAGTACAAAATTTTACTTCATGAGGTAATCCATAATAAGCTTCTAGTTTTAATTTGTTTGACATATTATATTATATTATATTAATTTATTAATAACAGCCCAGTTTTTATAAATTGATACTCCTTTGCCTGAACTTTTTTCAGGATGAAACTGAGTAGCAAATATATTTTTATGTTGAATGGAAGAACAAAATTCAATGCCATCATAATTTGTTAGTGTTAAAACAACGGAATCTTTATCTGGTTTGACGAAATACGAGTGAATAAAATACATGAATTCATTATTACAAATTTCTTTCAAAGGAGTTTCTTCCCAATTTTGACCTGAGTTATAAATAGTATTCCAAGCAATATGAGGCACTTTAATTAATCTATCTTCAAAATTTTCGGGAAATCGTTTGATCGTTCCAGGGATTAAATCAAGCCCGCTTCCAGAACCAAACTCTTCACTTTCCGTAAAAAGTAATTGTTGGCCTAAACAAATTCCAAAAATTGGTGTTCCATTTCTAACCTTTTCTTTTATAACACTGTCCAGTTCTAATTTTGTTAAATTATTCATAGCTTCAATAAAAGCACCAACCCCTGGTAATATTAAAGCATCCGCATTTAAAATATCATTTTTATCAGAACTTACAATAGCATTTATGCCAACTATGTCGCAAGCCTGTTTTACACTAAAGAGATTACCTAATTGATAATCAATAATTACTATTTTTTTGCTCATAATTTATATTATATTCTACACTCTATTTGATTTTCGACTAATATATTTTTAACATCTTTAATTTGACATGGTTCGAAAGTATGAAAACTTCTTTTTTGATTTAAAAATTCAACATTACCTTCCAAATTAGAGGCTTTTGATTCATTATCCTTAATGAAATGATAATGAAATAAAGAAGCTATCATAGCTGAACTTGCATTACTACAATTAAGTATATCAACTACATGCTGTTTTTTTCCAGCTCCTCCATGAGCTATTACAGGAATACTTACAAGATTAGTAATTTTTGAGACTAATTCTGAATCATATCCTTGTCCAGTCCCCTCTCTATCAACCGAAGTAATTACGATTTCTCCGGCTCCTAATTCATCAACTTTTTGCGCCCATTCAAAAACATCAACGCCTGTGTATTCTCTTCCATTGTCAGTATATGCTAAATAGCTTCCATCTGGCTCTTTAATAGCCTCAATTGCTACTACAACTGTAGAAGAACCAAACATTCTTGATGCATCCTTTATTAATTGAGGGTTCTTTAAAGCAGCTGTATTTAAACAAACTTTATCAGCGCCCACCCTTAAAACATCTTTTATATCAGAGATTGACCGAAGGCCACCGCCAACAGTAATTGGGATGAAAATACTTTTGGCAGTTTCTTTAATAATATCATGCAAACTATTACGCTCATATAAAGATGCTACCACATCCATAAATAGTAATTCGTCTGCGCCTTCATCATAATAAAATTTTGCAAAATCCGCTGGCTTTCCCAATACCCTTAAACCTTCCAAATGTATTCCTTTGACTAAATTAGGACCTTTAATATCTAATCTTGGTATTATTCTAACTGTTTTCATAATTTTTTAAATAAAATTTTGCAAGAGCCCAATCCGCAAATGTGTCAATATCTATACTTCTCTCTTCAGGCATTATTATTTTTTTAATTTTTTTAAACTCATTTAATCTAAAATTCCTAATTGAATTTGTATTAATAAGATACATTGATCCATTTAACGCATACACAAGGGGACAATCTTGTCTTCTAACAAATTTTGAATCTTTACATTTTTGAAGAAACCCCTCACTAGATTCTTCAAAAAGATTAAAATAGGGACTATCTTTTACTAATTTTACACTAACAACCATATCGGTATCGTAATCAAACTCATTTATCAATGAAATAAAATCCAATTGGTTTCTGAAAGGAGATGTTGGTTGTAATAAAAGTATTGTATCAAACTGTTTTCCCATACTATCATAATAATTTAATGCATGCATTATCACGTCATGACTACTTGCACTGTCATCTGATAACTCTTCTGGTCTAATAAACGGAATATAAACACCATTAGATTTTGCAATTTCTACTACTGCTAGGTCATTCGTTGATATGCACAATTCATCTCCATCTTTTATATTTTCTAATGCAAAATGGATAGAATATTCAATAAGTGATTTGCCCCCTAAAATTTTTATATTTTTGCCAGGCAATCCCTTTGACCCCTTTCTTGCAGGAATTATATATAATATTCTCATTTAAAAGAAATATGTTTAATATCAATTTGCGCTTTTACAAAGTCATCGTGTTTGCCAATATCCAACCAATATCCTGAAAACGGGAAGGCGATTATTTTAAAATTTCTTTGAATTAACTCTTCTATTAAATCAGTTGCATTATAAAATTTATTCTTAGGAATAAAACTCACCATTTCTCTTTTCATTAAATAAATACCTCCATTTGAATAATAGGTATATGTTGGTTTTTCTATGAAGCTATTAACTTTGCCGTCTTTCGTTTCCAAAACAGCGTAAGGAATATTTACTTGATAAGGGATAGTTAAAATTGCTAAATCGGCATTTTGGTTTATAAATTCAAGGAAAAAATGTTCGTAATCAATATTAGTCAACAAATCAGAATTCGTCACTAATACATAATCATGTTTAAAATTAAGTATTTGAGAAACAGCCCCTATTGTTCCCAATGGTTTATTTTCCCGGACATATTCTATTTTGATGTTTTTATCTTTGCCATTACCAAAATACTGTTCAATTTGCTCTCCCAAGTATTTCACAGAAATCCAATAATCATCAATACCAAACATTGTCAATCGATCTAAATTATGTTCCAAGATTGCTTTGTCTCCAACTTTTAACAAAGGTTTTGGAGTAAAATTTGTCAAAGGTTGTAGTCGTTCTCCTCGTCCTCCTGCCATTATAACAGCATCAATAGGTAAATAGGATTTTATTTTTTTAAAATTAATTACATTTACTACTTGATATTGTTCATTTACTACTGGGATTATTCTGTAGTCTTCATCTCTATATTTTATTATTTTTTGGATATTATATTCTCCCTTAATTATATACCGAGGGTTGGGTTGAATGATTTCATCAATTTTATTTTCGACAGTGTAGTTCTTTAATAAACCTCTTCTAATATCTCCGTCAGTCAACGAACCGATTAGTTTATTGTTATTATCTACAACAAATAAAATGGCATCTTGAGACAATTCATTAAGCACAGCTAGCGCTTGTTTAATTGTACTTCCTGAGAATATTAAATGATCTCTGAAGCTTCTCATATTATTTTTGCTTTAATTTTATTAAGAATATTCAATATTCTAATGCTTGCTTTGCCATCTCCGTAAATATTTACACTTGCCAATTGTGGCAATTTTTCAATTTTCTCAATTGCTTTAAAAATTTCATCTTTATTAATATTGCAATGAATCACGTTATTACTGTGCTCCCTACCTAATTGCCTATTGCCTAAATTTATAACATACTTGGAAAAAGAAGCTGCTTCAACAATTCCACTAGAAGAATTACCCAAAACAAAAATGCACCTTTTTAAAGCGGTATAATACCCTTTTGAACCTAGCGATTCAATAAGAAATATATTTTTATTCTTAAGAGCAACATAATGCAATGCCTCTCTAATTAAACCACCCATGGTGTCAGCATTAGGCATCGTTACTAAAACATTAGTTGTAAAATCTGACAACGTATCTTTAATAACACTAGCATATTCTTGATTCTTCTTATAATTTACTGTTTCAGGATGGAAGGTAAATAGTACAAATGGTTCATTTATATCAAAATGAAATATAGATTCAAACTCATCTGAAAGATAAAATTTTGTTTCATTAATATTGTCAACTGCCAAAGAGCCGGTATGATAAACATTCTTTGATGTGCCAAGAATTTGAGTTACTCTTTCTGCATTTTTTTGTGTATTTGTAAAATGATAATTTGCCATTAATGACATAGAATTTCTATAAATATTATCAATTGCACATAATGTCTCTTCTCCTCCACTAATATGAGCAATTGGAATATTAAATGGAATAGACGCAGATACAGCTGCAAACATTTCATATCTATCCCCGATACAAAGTATTAAATCAAATGCATTATTATTCCAAAACTCCGCAAATTTGATATGCGTTTCACCTATTGTTTTAGTAATATCTTTAGCACTGTCTCCTTTTGGTTTGATTCTTACTTCAGAAATAGAGGTATATCCCGCATCTTTAATTTCATCTAAAGTATAACCGTGTTTTTTGGATATATGAGTGCCGAAAACTATAAGTTTATACTTAATTTCAGATTGGTTTTTTAATAAATTTAATAGTGGTTTATAAAAGCCAAAGTCTGATCGTGAACTTGTTAAAATTGCTATTTCCACTCTAGGTCTTTTAAATTCAACATAGCATCTTTTGATAAATCATTTTTAACGATGCTCCCTACTATCTCTTTAGTAAATAATGGACTTAAACCATTACCTGGACGTTTAGCAATTAAGTCATCTAAAGAAAGTACGTGACCTGCCTTTACATCTTTAACTAAATGTATACTTTTACGAGCAATATTTATGTTTTTTCTTTCTGACTTAGATGGTAATTTAATACCGGTACCTAATGCACTTTCAACGTTTCGAATACCTTGAACCATTTCTGTTAACTCTTTAGGTTCTAATGATGCTAAATGATCAGGCCCTGGAAGTGACCTATCTATGGTAAAATGTTTTTCTATTACAATAGCCCCCATGGCTACTGCAGCAATAGGAACTTCAATCCCAAGTGTATGGTCAGAATAACCAATATTAATTCCAAATGCATTTTTGATAGTAAGCATGGCTTTCAAGTTCACATCAC
>JACCDH011091410.1_pt1 | contig 16987 bp, 9 predicted proteins | sample 7442481 | NCBI WGS metagenome assembly JACCDH01 (sample SAMN15323433, study PRJNA562643) | freshwater metagenome | isolation source: river surface water | place: USA:Blue River Watershed | collected 2017-08-15
CTGAATGCTCCTGCGTGAGTTAAAGCGGGTGCATTAGAAATAGCAGCACGGTCCCATTCAGTACCGATCAGCCCGCAGCCAATTATGGCGACCCGGATGTACTCAACGGTAGTCATATGACAGCACCTTAATTTCGTCAATTAATTTTGGTAGTTTGAGATTCATTCGTGCTTCGAACTGATCACATTGCATACGCATATCAGTTGGTCGACGTGCTACCAATGTGCCTATATCTCTAGCATTACCCCGAATCAAGTTGGTCGTTGGCAAACCAGTAGCAACGGCAAAAGCGAAAGCGAAATCGGCCTTGCTCATGCCATCTCGAGATCCTAGGTTAAAAACGCCAAGCGGACGTTCTAAGATAACTCTTTCAATACAATTACAAAGAGTAACAGTAGCCAAGGGGCTAAACTTTACATCATCAAAAACACAAATAGGATCTGTGCCGGTTAGGCCCTTGTAAAGCCAATCAGTGAAACTTGTTCGCCCTGGCCTCATGCTTCGACCAACAAAATTGGTACGTAGGACTGTGCTGGGGACAATCCTAGCAACGAATTCGCCAGCTAGCTTCGACATCGCATAGTGATTGAGAATTGTCAGTTTACTTTCAGAATGAGTACCTGGACCATCATAAACTTGGTCTGTAGAAATTTGTAAGAAGTGGCATTGCTGGCCATTCGCCTGTATCCAAGAGCACAGGTTTTCGACTGGTTTCACGTTAAGAAGATAAGATTCATTTGGTTGCTTTTCGCAACGGTCGACATCCGTCAAAGCAGCTAGATTGATGATAAATTCAGGTCGTGCTTGATCAAGTGCGTGTTTCGTCTCTTCGTAGTTGGACAAATCAGCGTTGAATTCAGATGAGTAAGTGTGGCCCATCTGAATAACATGGTGGCCACGTTGTTGGAGCAATGGAACGAGTGAACTTCCAAGTAAACCTGTTGCACCTGTTACTAATACTTTTGCCATGAATGCTTTCGCTAAGCGACTTGCTCAACTATTGCCATGTTGATATTTGATTTATTAACATCTGCAATTAATGCGAAACTATTGCGATAGGGTTTAGTAAAACACCAAAACATTTCAATTAAAAATTCCGCTATTTTTCTTGAAACAAAAACAAACTAAACTAAAAAAATCGACCATAAAGGTTTATTGTTTATCTTTTATATGGTCATTGAACGCTTGCGCTCGAATTAGTCCGAGTAACATAGCGCGAAGAATTAACCAATTCGCAAAGAAACCTGTGCCGAATCTTGGTTTATCCTTTCGATCATGCGTTTTAACAGCAACCTGTCTCACTATCCAGCCAGAACGAACAGCGCGAATAGTTAGCTCTGTTCCAATCGACATGTATGAACACAGATTGGCTACCCCCTTTAGTTTTGACAGACGATAGCCTTTCATGCCACACAAAGGGTCTGAAATGCCCCAGAGCTTACTAGCAAAAAATGCAAAAACGATTTCTGATACTCTTTGGAACTTATCCCTGATACCAACGACAACATCCCCACCATCCAAAAGTTCAATCAAAAAACTTTCAATGCGGGCAGGCTCATGTTGTCCATCACCATCAACTGTTATAGCAAAATCAAACTCCTCCTCTATCGCCTTTGCAAGACCGCTGGCAAGTGCCAAGTCGTATCCAAGATTAACTTCATGCGACACAACGAGAGCCCCAGCTTCACGCGCTAGTTGTTCGGTTTTATCATGTGATCCATCATTGACGACAATTGCTATACCTAAAGCAGATATTGCCGATACAACTTCCGAAATAGTTGCGGACTCATTGAACGCGGGAATGACGATAGCAACTCTCGCCAGTTTCATATCTAAATTCACTCGATATCGGTAAGACTAATATGCTGCCCCTTGGATTTATTATGTCGAAGTTTTTTGCCAACCAGCTCTTCTAATCGGTATGGCGGAAGAGCGTCAACTGGACATGGCCTTAAGACTTCCAAGTCTTTTTTGTAAATAGTTTCACCCTCAGCCACATCACGCATTAACCTAATGGAGCGGCGCTGAATTATTACAGTTTGCGCTTCATTTTCCTCAACTCTTTTGATGCCATTACCCAAAGCATTTTCCAACTCCCTGGTTCGGTCGATCATCTCACGCCAAGTTTTTGGGTCCATGGAAAAAGCATGGTCAGGGCCTAGCCGATTGACATCATCGGTAAAGTGTTTTTCAACCATTCGCGCTCCCAGTGCAACGGCACCAAGCACTGTTGCATGACCTGGCGTATGATCGGAAAGACCGAGCACCATGCTTGGATACATGGCGCGATATGTCTTAAGTACATTGAGCTGAATAAACTTGAAATTATCAAGGCTGGCAGAATAATTTGTATTACATTGCATCAGGGCAAATTTAGGATTTATTGCAAGTGCAGTACACACAGCACGATGCACATCATCTGCCGTAGACGCACCAGTTGCAAGAAAGTAAGGTTTTTGCTTGCTTGCAACACGTTCAATCATTTCCAGCCAGGTAATGTCGCCCGAACCGATTTTGTAGGCAGGAACATATGCATTCATGTAGTCCACTAAGTCCAGAGCGTAAGGGGTTGTAAAGAACGAAATACCAGCCTTTTCGCAGGTATCTTTCAATGTCTCCGTCCAGCCCAAGTCGACACTTGCTGCTTTATAAACTTCAAACACAGAGTCTTTCCATTTTGCCTGGTGAGACAATCGAGTTTCAATGCTCCTGAAGCCGTGATCACTTACTATCGTAGCTGCCTGAAAATGCTGGAACTTGGCGGCATCTGCACCGGCTTCTGCTGCTTGAAAAATCAAGTCTTTAGCCCGCTCGAGATCACCGTCATGGTTGGCAGCAATATCAGCTATAAAGTAGGTTGGGTATTGTTCGCCAATTTTTTTCCCTTGAACTTCCAAAGTCGACAGCGGGGATTGCATGGTAATTCCTTAAAATAGTTTGGTTAGGTATTTTCAGCGTTGGAAGACTTCGTAAAGTAGTTCGGCGCGTTTCCAATCATCCGCGTTGTCGATATCAACAACTCGCCAGTTAGGTACTGGCATACCAACACCGGATGTATGCATCTTCAAGCGCGAGGTCCATGCACCAGCTTTACCCCAGTAAAACTGTCCAGTGTCATGGTAGCTCTTCTCCAAATCTTGTGTACGAGTCAATTCATACTCAGGTTGGAAAAGCTGCATCTGACCAGTTGTGAGACGGCGCATCGCTCGCTGAATAGGATGAGCATAATCAGTTATGGGATATGCAAAATTGGCATCCTTTTCCTGCATAAGCGTAAATGCGTTCACAAGGTCAGAGGTTCGCAGAAAAGGGACGCAAGGATAAATACAACAAGCATACTCAATTGCCCAACCCATTGCTTGGCATGTCTCAATAGCATGAGCAATTACTGGTACAGTTGGCGTCAAATCGTCAGCAAGATTGTCTGGTCGTATAAAAGGCGTCTCCGCACCCGCAGAGCGTGCCACCTCAGCAATAAGATTGTCATCAGTCGAAACAATAACTTTGTCAAACATTTTCGACTCAAGAGCGTAACCAATCGCCCATGCAATCATAGGTTTGCCGCAAAACAACTTAGAGTTCTTACCGGGAATACGTTTACTACCGCCCCGCGCAGGAATAATTGCAATTTTCATACAACACCTCGCAGATAGTCAGGTTGAATTACATAAAAATCCGAAATATTTTGATTATCAAGTTCGGATCTAAAACTTATCATTAGTATGAACAAACACATATGGATTTATTTTAACTGTTTTGATTTACCAAATGTAGCACTTTGACTCTAATTCTGATAACAGAATATGCCCATAGTCCCATTACGACAGTTTTTTAGGATCTCGAATTCTGACTTAAACTTGGATCTGTTTAATCATCCTTAAAAATAGTAAAGCTTGCATATGTTTGAAAAATCTGAGCTACCTTTCAAAAATCTTCGTTATTGCGCAAGGTGCTGCATGCCAGAAACTCAAGAAGGCGTTAAATTTGACGAATTGGGAATTTGCCAGGCATGTCAATCTTCAGAGCAAAAGATTCACATAAATTGGGTGGAGCGAGAGAAAACTCTTAGAGACTTGTTAAATATTGCCAAATCAAAAGCCGGAAATAACTATGATTGCATCGTACCAATAAGCGGCGGCAAAGACAGTGTCTATCAATTGCACGTGTTGGTAAACGTGTATGGAATGAAGCCCCTTGCAGTTACTTTCAGCCACAACTGGTACAGCGAAACTGGTTGGTATAACCTGCAAAACGCTCTTCAAGAGTTCAATGTCGATCACATCATGTTCACACCAAATCGTGATCTAGTTAATCGGATTGCAAATCGTTCACTTGGTGCTATTGGAGATGCATGTTGGCACTGCCATTCTGGTGTTGGCGCATTTCCACTTCAAGCAGCTGTGCGATTTAATATTCCGCTGCTCATTTGGGGCGAATCAATTGCAGAGTCCTCTGGGAGAGCTACTTACAAAGATCCAGTTCACAAGTTCGATCGTGATTACTTTGTTAAGGTCTCAGCAAAGCGGCAACCAAAAGAAATGATATGCGAAACTCTTACCGAAAGGGACTTGTATCCATTTAATGTTCCAACAATTGAAGAAATTGAACGAGTAGGTGTATACGGCATCCATTTGGGCGACTATCTTTTCTGGGATGAAGAGCGTCAGACCGAGTTCATCAGCCAAGAATATGGTTGGAAGGAGACAGAAATGGAAGGTGCATACAAAGGTTACAAAAGCGCTGAATGCATCATGGCTGGAGTTCATGATTTCACCTGCTACCTTAAGCGTGGATATGGCCGATCTACATTTCAAGCCTGCCTAGATGTTAGAACAGGTTTGTTATCCAGAGATGAGGGATTTCAGTTGGCTAAACAAATTGATTCTGAAAGACCAGGTGCTTTAGATTACTTCTTAAAAATCACGAAGCTTTCAGAGTCTGAGTTTTTTGAAACTATGAAGCAACTTAAACATCTTAAATTAATAGATATTGATGTACCTGTTCGTCCCAAGGAACATGTAAACCGAGAGGTAACAGTACCATTTTTTGAACAATTGATTGCCAAACACCGTAATCGCAAAGACCCAAGAGAAACTAATTAAAATTATGTTTAGACACAACACTATAAAAGAGATTCATAGTAAATTTGCAGATGGTAGTGTTGACCCCTTGGATTTAGCAAATTCTTGTATTACTCGAATAAATCGTTTAAATCCCTTTTACCGTGCTTGGGTATGTATAGATCCTGAAGCATTAATATCTAATGCAAAAAAAACCAGAGAATTACTTTCGAGTAATTTACCGCTAAAACATCTAGCTGGTATTCCTGTTGGCGTGAAAGATGTTTTCAATACCACGGACTTCCCAACGCAAATGGGCAGCACGATTTGGAAAGATTTCACTCCTGGGAACGATGCCAGGGTTGTTTATTACTTAAAAAATGCTGGTGGAGTGGTTTTGGGTAAAACTGTAACAGCAGAGTTTGCTGTCCATGCTCTGAACGAAACATTAAATCCCCATAACATAGAACTAACTCCCGGAACTTCATCAAGCGGATCCGCAGTATCAGTTGCTTTAGGAATGGTTCCAATTGCAATTGGCACACAAACAGGTGGATCTATTATTCGGCCAGCTAGCTTTTGTGGTGTTTATGGATTCAAACCCTCATTTGGGCTAATTCCACGTACTGGATCATTAAAGACTACTGATAGTTTAGACACAATTGGTTTTTTTGTATCGCAACCAGCAGATCTCAAAAATACTTTAGAAATATTACGTGTACATGGTCCAAATTTCCCTTTTAGTTACAAAGCACTTAAAGACTTCAAAAGGCAAAATAAACCCTTAGATCGCCCCTGGAAAATTGCATTAGTTAAAACACATACTTGGCAATACGCATCAGAGGAAGCTCAAAATGCTTTAATGAACTTTGCCAAGGAAATCGATAGCAGAACTGGGATAGATGTAAATGAAGTAGAAGCCCCACAAATTTTAGAACGGGCTCATCAAGTACATCAAACCATATATGAGAAAAGTCTAGCGTATTACTTTAAAGAAGAATTCAAAAATAGCGAAGAAATTTCTTCAATTATGCAAGAGATGATTATTGCAGGAGACAAAATCTCAACAATTGATTATCAAAATGCATTAAATATTCAAGAGTTGATTATTTATGAAATGGATAAATTCTTTTTAGATTATGACATAATGATCTGCTTATCTACTGCAGGTGAGGCCCCCCCACGAAATATTATCGAAAAACCTGATTCAGCACTTATATGGACACTAGCACATTTGCCAACCATTAGTGCACCCGCTTTTACTACGTGTACTGGCGAACCTTTTGGATTGCAGATAGTTGCGAGAAAATATAATGATCACTTATTAACCAGTTTTGTTGAAGAATTAGTTGAATTTGGTTTATTACCTAAAAACCCAACTCCCTTTAAAGATAATTCACTTAATAATTTTAATTAAATGGATATGTTAGATAATAAGCTGAAATGAAAAATCAAATACTTTTGCTTAGGCCGCATGATTACAAAATAATTAATAACAGTATTGGCATAATAGACTGGAGTAATACAATTGTTTCTTCATTTAACATTGAAGCAATTCAAATTGCACTTGATTCTGGTGCTAAAAATATCAAACTTTTAGAATCGGCTGAAATTTCTACTACTAATACCTCTCAATGCCACATAAATGCTGACAGAGAAGCAAGATTATTTGACATCAGTTCTGCAGCTTTAAAAAGCAATCATCTCAAATTAGATATCAATTTTCAAGGTTGGGAATATCTTAACTATTATTTCATGAAATATACCTATTACAGGTATGAAGCTCTTGCTCAATTTTTACTAAAGGATCTCCCAGACTGTGATAACTTGATGATGGTTTGGAATAATAATCCCCAAGATTATTATTTTGACTCAAAGTTACTTCGATCAGTTGTTGTAAATAAATTAAATTCTCGGTTTAATAAAATAATAGGTTTTAGCTCAAAAATTTCAGCGGTCTTTCGTGAGGATGCATTCAATTACAGTCTTTCAATACCCGATGGTAATTTCAAAAAATTAACGCATTTACCGACTACTTTTTATTCTGCATCCAAATTAAAAAGCCAACTAGTTCTTGACGAAGCAATAGACATTCAATCACCTTATTTCGACATTCCATATTCTAGTAACAGAGCCACCCTTTCTGGAAACGTAGATAACTCAGTACATTCTGATTACTCAAGAAAATATATAGAATTATTTAAATCGCTAGATGAAACTTACAATATTTATATTGATTCTAATCAGGAAATAAGAATACTCAAAAGAGCTATATTTCAATTAAACAGTTTTCTGGAATTAACCAAAGCAAAGTCTTTGTCAAAATTACAAGAACTGCATTTAGCTGATCACGATTGCGGCTTGCAGGGTCCTTTAAATTCTTTTGCGGCACTCAAACAGATCAGTGTAACTTACTGGCCGCACTCAACTTTAACAAATTTACCAGTGCCGTCCAATAATCAATCTACCACCAATATCAAATCAGCATTAAAAAAAGATAGCGGCTATATTAGTTTAGGCCATCAAAAATACAATGTGAATCACATCGAGAAAAATAACAATAAAATAACACTTATTCATAAAAATATTTTGTTCTTACACAATGAACTTGACGATGTTGCAGGCACCCCGCTAGTCATATTAAGTCAATTTAGAGACTATTATGAGCAACTAATAAAATATCTACTAAAATCCGATTTCAATATAAAATCCCGTCAAAAGCCTTCTCATAAATACAAAGATTTAATCCCTGACATCGTTGAATCTGCTGATGGAGACATGCTCTCGTTAATTGAATGGACTGATATATGTATTAGCATAGGTGTACCGACAACAGCAATGATAAATTTCTGGAAAAAAGGTTGTCTTTGTATACACCTTCACCATCATGCTTTAACAGAGTTAGACGAACTCACATTGCCGCAAGGTGTAAAAATAATCAATATTTCATATTCAGATATTATTAATGAAATTGAGGATTTTATTAAAGTAAATGAGCAATTTAATAATAATTTAAATTAATATTAAATCGATCCTATTTTTTTACTATTTAAGGCTATCCACTCTTGAAGTTCTAAGTCTGACATCCATTTAGAATTGTTATCACTTGAATAAGTAAATCCTTCTTGTACTTTTTTACCATTCTTTATTCTTTCAGTACTTGATGACCAATTGTTTATTGCTGGAAGAATCTTGTAGTGTTCAGGATACTCATATGTAAAGTAAGAATCCTCTGAACTGATCATTTGCTCATGAAGTTTTTCACCTGGCCTAATGCCTACAATCTCCTGCCTACATTCTGGTGCAATTGCTTTGGCTAGATCAGTAACTTTCATTGACGGAATCTTTTTAACGTAAATTTCACCCCCAATCATGTCCTCAAAGGCATGCCAAACAAGTTCAACACCTTGCTCAAGGGAAATCATAAAACGCGTCATTTTGCTGTCGGTTATGGGAAGCACGCCTTTGTCACGAATTGAAAGAAAGAACGGAATGACCGATCCTCGAGATCCCATTACATTCCCATACCTCACAACAGAAAATCGTGAGCCATGTTCGCCTGAATAGGCATTTGCCGCAACAAATAACTTGTCAGATGTTAATTTTGTAGCACCGTATAAATTTATTGGACTACTAGCTTTATCAGTAGATAACGCCACTACACCTTTTACTTTTTTATCTATAGCTGCATCAATTAGATTCATTGCGCCCAAAACATTGGTCTTCACGCACTCAAAAGGATTGTATTCAGCGGTTGGTACTATTTTTGTTGCTGCTGCATGAACAACATAATCTACGCCATCAAGCGCTCTGTATAGTCTTTCTTTATCTCTTACATCCCCAATAAAGAACCTTACTCTGCTATCGTCTGCAAATTTTTTGGCCATCTCCCACTGCTTCATTTCATCTCTGGAAAAGATGATAATTTTCTTAGGGTTGTATTTTGCAAGTGTCATTGGTACAAAGGTATTACCAAATGAGCCTGTACCACCTGTTACCAATATGGTTGTATTACTAAACATTCTGTTCCGCCATTGTTATTTTGTTTGATTCAATTTAGTGATCACATCTATCAATAAATTTTTGGTGTAAATTTTCTCTGTCTTTCCACCATTCTTTATATTTCTCAATTCTGTGTAGCACTTCGTATGACTGCATTCTTTCTTTTAAAACATAAGAGATTGCATTTGAAGCAATTTCTTTAGCATGACCAGGCGTTTCTACAATTCGTAATATTGCATCATGCCAAGAGGAATTTTCACTAACTAAAAGTCCAGTTACATTATTTTTAACAGTTAAGTTATACAGGGTTTCATTTGCAATTACTGCCACACCTCGGCTACTGGCCTCTAAAAATTTAATATCACTTTTACAATTATTTTCGAAATTTTCTCGCAATGGCAAGAGCGCTACATCACAACTTCCCATCAATGCTAAATATTCCTCATAGGGCAACGCAGAGTGAAATCTTTTCGTCTTAAATTGAAGTGCATTAAAAAAATCTTTATCCCACACCACATCCCACTCTAACTCTGGTTTTTTTTCTGCAATCTGATTAATTTGCTCAATGATGGGGCGCCAATCATTTCCTCTATTCAATGCGCCAAAGAAAAACTTCTTTGGATTTTCTCTGGGTAGTTTCTTGAAATTTACTTCTGAAACTGAATTTGGAAAGACCGCTATATTTGGGTTGTACTGACTCAGTGCATTTGCCAGAAATTGGGTACTTGTCTGTACTGCATGTGCCCCTTTAAATGCCAACCACCCATGTTCACCAAATCTTTGTCTAATTTCACCTGGCAGTTTATCTGGATGATCATCCCACTCTGACACAACCAACCAGCCTGCTGCATAAAGTTTTTTAACTGCTTCAACCCATTGGTTTCCAGGAGGAGGGATATGTCTTTGTATTACAAGTATCTTGGCAGCGCCTTCATTCAATATTTTTGCATCTATTCCAAACGGAATGATCTTTTCTGCCATCTCCGCTCTTACTCCGTCAATTTGCGCCAAAGCCTGCATTGGTTTAACCGTTCTTACTTCCATGAAGGCAGGAACAAACGAACACATTCTGACCAACATATCTGCCTTAGCTGGTGTAGGTTTGAATACAGTTAAGTTTGAGTTGGCATTTTTCGTTCCAGCGTTTTTAGTGTCTGCGTCTAAAGTTTCATTTGTTTTAAGAACTTTTCCAAGTATTGCCAACTTCTTTATGTTGTCGTCCTTTAACGTTTGACGTCTAACAACATCTACTGCTGTTTCCCATGTATTTGGAGCTTCACCACTTTTGAAGACAGACTCTATCAATTCCGCTTGTTTTGGTAAGCAGATTGTTTTGATGTCGTAATTTTTTGATATGAATGCCCTTGCATTCAAACGTATTTGTTCATATTTTTGGGGATTTTCTAGTACGTCACAAACCTGATTTGTCAGTTGTTCTTTATTAAAAAAGTCAAACAACAAACCAGTTTTACCGTGCTCAATAAATTCTTGTACGGGAGAAGTTTTCGATCCAATAACCAACGCACCAAGCCCCATAGCTTCTACCATGGACCAGCTTTGTACAAATGGATAAGTTAAATAAACATGGGCTTTAGATATTTGCAATGCAGAAATTAATTTTTCATATTCAATTCTTCCACTCCAATGGACTCTTTCTTGCGGTATCAAAGAGCCAACTTCGGCTTCAAGCTTTTCACGCCAAGTTCCACCACCCTTTGGCCCTGCTCCATAAGAAACACCACCTCCACCAATCATCAAAACATGTGCATTAGGTCTTCGCTTTAATATTTCTGGAAGTGCTCTATAGAAAACATGAAAACCTCTATAAGGTTCAAAATTTCGATTTATAAAGGTGATGATTTCATCTTTTGCCGTAAATTTATGATTTCCAATTTCAAAAATAGCATCAGGATTAGGCTTTAAATTAATAGTATCCACACCATCAAAAATGACAGTAGATCTTTCTAAAAAACTTTTAGGATGAGTACTTGCTTGCCATGCAGTAGGCATTAAATTCCAATCTATCGAATGGAATGTTTGCCAGTTAACCAAATTGCGTGAAGTTGTTTTTAACAAGTCATCAAATGTATTTGGGAACTCTGCATCAAATCCTATATCAGCCATTCTTGGTTGATAGAAATATTCAGAGAAGCCTAGCACCTTAGCATTTGGCAAGGCTTCTTTGACATACATTAGCTCACCCCAACCTGTGTGTCCCACCACAATATCGGGCGTGAAGGTCTTCTTCATTTCTATCAACGCTTTGAACACAACTTGTGCTCTTCTTACATTGGTCTCAAAGGGTTTCAAATAGTGATGAGTAGCAGGCCCAGCCCCCGCCGGCGGTTCGTATGTAAATGTTTTCAGAAAAGATGGAAATGTTCTATCTCCTTTGTTTTTTGAATCCATAAGAATACCAATTTCATGCCCTCTTTTAGACATGTATGGCGCTAGACTCCTGAATTGACCAGGAAAGTTTTGATGGATAAATAAAATTTTCATAAAAAAAAGCGGGCTGCGATAGCCCGCTTTTGGAGTAAGGCCGAAGCTTTACATTTTAAGGCTTAATAAAGTCTCCATTGACTGGCTTCTCAGTTGTTCCAGTTACACCAACCAGCTTGATTGTCAAGTCAGTAGTTGACTGCCAGACACCATTGCCATCAACATCAATGTATACAAAAGTATCTGTGCCATTGTCGTAGAAAGTAACTAGTGTAGTTGCAGTATTCAAAGCACCACCACCAGTGAAGTCAGTTGTGATTTCTGTGATAGTAGCACTCGATGGCGCACCTGCTGGTAAGCGATTTACGATATCAGTAATATCAATCTTATCAGCTTGAGATACGTGATCAAAGTCAACAACAGTTACGGTATCTCCAGCAAGATCGTATGTAAATACAAACGTATCATTACCAGTTCCACCAGTCAAAGTGTCATTACCACGTCCACCTGTAATAGTGTCGTTACCGGCATCACCAAAGATGGAGTCTGCACCAGTACCACCTAACAGAACGTCGTTACCGTCACCGCCATAAATAGTGTCGGCTTCTGTTCCACCATCAATGGAATCATCACCAGCACCACCATTGAGAGTGTCAGCACCAGAACCTCCCAAAATTGTGTCATTACCAGCATCACCAGCCATGTTGTCAGCACCAGCTCCACCACTCAAAGAGTCAGCACCATCACCACCACTGATACCACCATTAAGAGTATCTGCTCCAGCACCGCCCAGGATAGTATCGTTACCGGTACCACCTGATGCGAAACTGTTTGCTCCACTCAAAGTAATGACATCGTCACCCGCGCCACCTGTTACCGAAGTAACGGTTGCAGCACCTGATACATCAATTGAGTCATTACCAGCGCTAGCAACAATTGAGTTGAATGCTGCGTTTACGTAAGTTGAAGCTGTCAAGCTAACTGCTGTACCCGTGAGGCTCAAAACATCAGAGGTGTGATCTGTTGTTACGTAGGTGAAGATACTGTCTGCAAGCGTGCCACCCATTGAAAGCTCAATTGTGTCTGCACCACTGCTTGCGGCAATTGTGTCAGCTACGGTTAATTCAGATGTAATGAACTTCTCAGCACCTGAATCACCCAAAACTGAATCAACTCCGGTACCCAGATCGAAAACGTCTGCACCACCACCGCCAGAAATGATGTCGTTGCCGGTTCCACCTGAAATCGTATCAGCTTGAGCAGAACCCAGAATTGAATCGGCACCGGCACCAGACGAAATGTTCAAAGACAAGTTTGAAGCTGCACCATTAATCGTCTCATTACCCAAGTCAGAAGTAATGTTACTAATTGTGTCAGCACTGGCCAGAAGCACTGAATCAGCACCTGAACCGTTCAATACAAGAGTCTCAACACCTAGCAAACGACTTCCTGCAACTGTTGCAGTGGCAGTAATTGTTACTGTGTCAGTTCCAGTACCACCTTGGACTGTATCTGCTGATGAGTAGTCTGCCAAGGTAATTGCGTCGTTTCCTGCACCAGAGTCAATTGTGTCGGATCCAGCACCTGCATCGATTGTATCGTTACCAGTACCAGATGTAATTGCATCGTTACCCGCACCAGCAACAACTGAGTTGTTACCATTACCTGCTGAGACAATGTCGTTTCCAGCGTCTGCGTCAATTGTGTCATTACCGCTACCAGCTGTAATTACGTCATCACCAGCACCAGAGGACAAGTTATCACCAATCGAGTCGGCATTTGACAGAATTGAATCTGCACCCGAACCAGAAACTACTGTATCTTGACCCGTACCTGTATCAATCGTGTCTGGTCCAGTGCCAGTTGATATTGAATCGTTACCTGCCCCCAAGGATGCTGTTACTGTTGCGGCACCCAAACCACTTGCTGTAATGATATCTGCACCTGTACCACCAGTTATGGTTATTGATGCTGCGCCCAAAGAAGCAAGAGCCAAAACATCGAGTGTTACTGTATTTCCGCCATTGGCCAATGTTATTGCATCTAAGCCAGTTACCTGGCGGAATTGTGCATCTGTCACCGTACCTGCAGTTGTGAACTGCAAAGTATCAGCAACACCGTCACCGAATTTAACTATGTCGACGTTTGTGAGATCGGCAACGTCAACTTTTACAACGTCGCTGTCCGCTCCAGCCAAGATGCTATCAAATCCTGAACCCATACTAATTACGTTGGCGCCAGCACCTGAACTAATAGTATCGTTTCCGGCTCCTGCGTTAATAGTATCGGCACCAGCATCACCAGTAACTATGTCATTACCATCCCCACTGCTTACGTTTGCGGCGGTAGAAGACAATGTAATTGTGTCAGCTCCTGTTCCGGTTGTAATAGTGTCACCTGCACCAGAAGTAATGTTCAATCCAACTGTGTAAGCACTTGCATTAATCGTATCTGCGTTTGAACCTGTTGACAGAATAGTTATTCCGGCAGCTTGTGCATTTGCACCAAGGGTAACGGCAGCACCAGCTGTATTTTCAAAACTCAGGGTTGCAACACTTGTTATGTTCGCGAACGCAGCATCTCCAAGCACTGTAGCCGCACCAACAACTTGCAATACGTCAGTACCAGCTGCACCAGCATATGTCATAGAGGACAAAACAGAGTCAGCAACTTGCAATGTATCTGCACCTGTGCTGCCATTAATTACCAGAGCCGAAGTGAAGGCAGTCGTAACAACAACAGAGTCACCACCAGTTCCCATTGTTACTGTATCCACTCCTGCTGCCAACGCATTTGCGCCAAGAGTGATGGAGTTGGCAGAGTTGCCCAAAGCCAATACATCGATGAATGTTACGTGAGCAAGGTTGCCATCGACCACTGGTCCACCATCCAAACGCAAGGTGTTGACGCCAGCACCACCACTAATTGTGTCGCCAGTGGTGATATCAGAGACGATGACCGTATCGTTGCCATCACCCAAAGAGGCAACATCACCATCACCACCACCTAAATTGACCGAATCAGCTCCATCTCCAGAAGTAACACTGTCTAAGCCTCCACCAGTAACAATAGTATCGTTACCAGTTCCAGCAGTTACAACATTGCGATCTGTACCTGATGTGCTCAGCGTAATGAGGTTGTCGCCCTCACCACCATAGACAGTGTCACCACCGGATGCACTTGTAATAGTGTCATTGCCACCACCAGCTGTAATAACGTCAGCACCTGCGCCTGTTACCAGAGAGTCAGCACCAGAGCCAGCCGTCAAGGTAGTAGCACCAGAGCCACCAGAAACAGTATTGTTACCTTCTCCGACATTGATGGTTTCAGCGCCAGTTGAAGAAATTACCACTGAATCCGAACCTGCACCCGTGAAAATAACGGCAGCCTGTGTCGATGAAGTAGTTGTAATAGTCAAACCAGTTGCCTGGTAGGCTGATGCATCCAAATATGAAACCGAGTCAGCAGCGGTAATCGCTTTGATACCAGCCTCTTCTGCTTCTGCACCCAACGTAATTGTTGTAATTCCGCTGGTCAAGTTGAGTGTTTCAACACCAGACACATTTGTGAATTGACTGTCAATAACAGCTCCACCAGCTGCTGTAAATGTCAGCGCGTCAGCTGAATCTGCACCACCGAAAATGGAGTCGTTACTTGTCAACTCCAAAGCTGAAATCTGGAATGTATCTTGGCCTGTACCGCCGTCAACATTGTCATCACCAGAAAGGATGCTGATTGAGTCATTGTCTGCACCACCCAACAAGCTGTCGTTGCCAGCAGAGTCAGTAATGGAGTCAGCACCTGCACCGCCATCAACGTAGTCATTGCCAGATCCACCAGAGATTACATCATCACCAGCGCCACCCAACAAGCTATCGCTACCATTGTTACCTTGGATTGTGTCGTTGTCTGCACCACCGTCAACTGTATCGTTGCCAGAACCAGCAGAGATTGAATCAGCACCAGCTGCACCAGATACGTTTTCACCAGCAGTCGCTGAAGAAATCAATGTGTCAGCGCCAGCACCCAGGTTAATTGTCAAACCGACAGAGTCAGCAGAAACAGTCAAGGTGTCTCCGAAAGCCGACAAAGTTAAAGTTCTGATACCAGCTGCCTGTGCAGCAGAACCAAATGTCGCATCTACGGTGTCTGAAAAAGTCAAATTCTCGACTTTGATGTTGGCCAAATCTGCATCAGCCACAAGCTGATCTGAAGTTTGAACCAAATCTGTTCCACTTCCACCCAAAACTGAGTCGCCAGAGGTTAAGGCCGAACCCAAGCTAACAGTGTCATCACCCGCACCTGCATCAACAACGTCAGTGCCTGAACCAGTAACAACACTGTCTGAACCAGAACCTGAAGTAATAGCGTCGTTGCCTGAGCCAGTTGTAACTGTCAATGCTTTAACTATTGCAGATGCATTCAATGTAACTGCTTGATCGGTGGCTGTAATTTCAGAAATACCAGTTGCTTCAAACGCTGCAGCAATAGTTGCTCCATAAGCGCCACCACCAGATGTCAATGTCAAAGAATCCATGTCAGACACATTGGCGAACACACTGTCAGCCAATGATGTAGACGAAATGATCATTGAATCAACACCACCGCCACCAATAACCGTTTCATTGGAGGTGAAAGTTGCTGAGTCAGACACGAAATCGATTGTGTCATTACCCAAACCACCAGAAACGTAATCGTTACCAGCACCAGCTTGAATTGAGTCAGCACCACCATCACCAAACAAACGGTCGTTACCTGCACCGCCGTAGAGCTTGTCATTGCCATCTCCGCCGACCAAAGAGTCGTTACCAGAGTTGCCAGACAATGAATCAGCACCCAAACCACCAGTCAAGGTGTCATTTGCATTGGCGGCACCAGCCAAGTTATCTGCATCACGTGTGCCAGTTACAGCAACACCAACGCTATCTGCACGGCCGGAAGTAAAAGACAGAGCAGCAGTCATTGCGCTCGCATCAATTGTCTCTACGCTATTTGCAGTCAAGCTGACTGCGTAACCACCCGTTAAAGTCAATTTAGAAAGACCAACAGCTGAAGTTGTAGAACCTTCAGTGACAGTCAATGTTGCAGCTTCTGCCACTGAAACCGTGAGGTTTTCCAAGTTATTAACTGAGTCAGCATTGTCAGTCAATGTCAATGTCAAACCAGATGCCGCTGCATTGGTCAATGTGACTGCCAATGTGTCGTTTGATCCAGTCAAAGCAACGCTTGAATCAAAGTCAACTGTTACAGATGTCAAGCTGTCTGCACTCAAAACCAAAGTAGGAATTGCTTGCAAATCATTCAAAGCCAACAAGGCAGACGCTGCATTAACGCCACCCTTGTAATCAACACGAGTTGTACCCGTGATATCTGAGAAGTCTAAAGTTGTTGTACCGGATGTAACACCAGACTCAATGATGATTCGGTCGGCACTGATAACTGTAGGCGCATAAGACTCACCAGAACCAGTGATGGTGATTGAC
>JACCDH011139219.1_pt1 | contig 16982 bp, 17 predicted proteins | sample 7442481 | NCBI WGS metagenome assembly JACCDH01 (sample SAMN15323433, study PRJNA562643) | freshwater metagenome | isolation source: river surface water | place: USA:Blue River Watershed | collected 2017-08-15
GCCGGCGTGTTCGGCAGCAGGTTGAACGCGACCAGATAGGTCGGATCGGACGGATCCTTGTTCAGCGCCTGCTCGATCACGGTCTTGGCCTTGAACTGCAGGTCGGTGCTGGCGAAGCGCACGCGCACCGTGCCGTTATTGCCGAGGTCTTCGAAGAAGGCGTTTTCAGAACGCACGCCGGCGGCCTGCAGCGCCTGCTGCACGCGATCGACGGCATCCGGGCCCAGCTTCAGCGTCGCCTTGGCGCTGCTGACCTGCACGGCCGGCGATTCGCCGAAGAAGTTCGGCACCGTGTACAGCGCGCCGAAAGCCAGCACCAGCACGATCAGCAGATATTTCCAGAGGGGGTAACGGTTCATGGCAGCCTGCCTAGAATGAAAAAAGTCCGGCAACCTGTGCCGGACCGTGCGTGATGCGCAATATCAGAGAGTCTTGATGGTGCCTTTGGGCAGCAGCATCGTGATGGCCGCCTTCTGCATCACGACTTCGGTGCCGTCCGCGACTTCCAGCGTCACATACGCGTCGCCGACCTTGGTCACCTTGCCGACGAGGCCGCCGGCGGTGACGACTTCGTCGCCCTTGCCGATCGCTTCGATCATTGCCTTCTGCTCCTTCTGGCGCTTCATCTGCGGGCGGATCATCAGGAAGTACAGCACGACGAACATCAGGATGATGGGCAGCAGGCCCATCAGGCCACCACCGGCGCCGGCAGGCGCTGCGGCCTGCGCGTAGGCATTCGAGATAAACATGAATCACTCCGGGTTGATTTTTTTAATAACCCGGGATTCTAGCATTGGGGAGACCGGGCAGCACCGGTCCGGGAACGGCAAAGATCGTCGAATTCCTGAAAGCACAGGGAATTCGGTCCGCGCCGCAATGATTGTCAGTCTTGCACCGAGAACGCCTGCGCGCGCCGCCTAATGCAGTGCGGTATCGCCGCACGCATCGACAGCATCCGGTATCTGCAGCCGCTGCTGAGCCTCAGGGGGAAGAGCGGCCGGCAGGCGGGCCAGCACGCGCGGGTCAGGCGAGTTCGCCGCGCAATGCAAGGCACGGCCGCCGGCGACGAGGATTGTCGAATGGGCTGCTGCGCTGAACTCGAAGGCGACCAGGCCTGCGGCGGGTGAATCACCGATCCGTCATGCGGATACACCAGAAAATCCGGAGGACACTGAAACTCTGCATCTGCTCTCATTTCCGCCTCCCTTGCGCTGCTTCGTCGAGCGCCGACCGCAAAGGATCGGGGACATGATCCGCCCCCGCCCCTTTCGAGACCAGCCAGCGCGCCAGCGGAGCATTGCCCTGCGCACGGGCCATCATCAGCGGCGTGTCGCCCTGCATGTCCCTCGCATTCACATCGGCGCCGCGCCGGTAAAACTGCTCGGCCAGCCAGACCGGAATGTGCGGGTTGTGCAGTACCGACATGCCGAACGCCCCGCGGCGATGGATATCGGCGTGAAAGTCCAGCAGCAAAGACGCAGCGCCCCAGTCGACGCTGCCACAACCGCCCAGCAAGGGCGTGGTCTCGAAAGCGCCGCCACCGTCGACATCGGCACCGAATCGCAGCAGCCTCTCGACCAGCGGCACGGGCAGGTCCTTGCGATACAACAGCTCCGCGCCCTCATGCGCCAGCGTGTCGAGCGACGCGCCGGCGGTCAGCAATGCATCGATCACGTCGCCGCCGGCCATGCTGCGAAACGCATGTACGCAGCCCAAGGCCGAGTAGCCGTGATGGTCGACATGATTCACATGAACCTCGGCGCCATGCTGCAACAGCAGGCTCACCAGCGAAGGATGCGCGAGCATGCCGGCCCAGTGCAGCACGCTACGTCCATAGTGCGGATCGATCGCAGCGACGTCCGCATCGGGAGCCGTCAGTGCCCGCCTGGCTTCTGCCAGCATCGTATCGACACCGAGCCCGGCGACCGTCAGCCTGCGCATTTCCCGGGCCAGCGGCGGCAGGCAGGCTAACCAGGCAGTCAGGCATTCGGGACGGTCACTGCCGTGCTCATCGAACAGGATGAGGAAATGATCCGGCAGGTATTCCTGGTCACGATCATGCGGAGGCAGATAGTCCTCCTCGTCCGATCCATATAGCCGGCCCCAATTGACCGCAGAACCTGAAGCCGCTCTTGCCATCATCAACTCCGCATCGGTAGGTGAATGAGGGCAGCCACGCGAAGGGGAGACGCGTGGCTGCCGGCGCTTCGCATTTCACGAGCCTGCGGCTGAAAGGCGAAGCGTCAGCGATGAGGGGAAAAACGAGGGACGGGGTTCCGGCCGGCTGCCATTTTCAGAAAAATCCTGATGACGCCGGCAGGGTGAAGTTTATTTTTTATCAAACGCCGCGCGCGCGGTCTGCAGCGAAGCGGGCCCTGAATTGCACGAAGCTTCCGGCGTCGATGCTCGCCCTGATCTCCCGCATCAGCTGCAGGTAGTAATGCAGGTTGTGAATGGTGTTCAGGCGCGCGCCAAGGATCTCGCCGGCACGATGCAGATGATGCAGGTAAGCGCGCGAGAAATTTCGGCATGCATGGCAGTCGCAGCTTTCGTCGATCGGCAGGTCTTCGTCCTTGTGCCGCGCATTGCGTATCTTCAGGTCGCCGTAGCGCGTGAACAGCCAGCCATTGCGCGCATTGCGGGTCGGCATCACGCAATCGAACATGTCGATGCCGTTCGCGACGCCCTCGACCAGGTCTTCCGGCGTGCCGACACCCATCAGGTAATGCGGCTTGTGCGCGGGCAGCTTCGGCCCGATATGCGACAGCACGCGCCGCATGTCTTCCTTCGGCTCGCCGACGGACAGGCCGCCGACCGCGACGCCATGAAAATCCAGCTGCTCGAGGCCGGCCAGCGACTCGTCGCGCAATTCCTCATACATGCCGCCCTGCACGATGCCGAACAGCGCATTCGGGTTTTCCTGCTGCCTGAACTCGTCCAGCGAGCGCTTCGCCCAGCGCAGCGACATCCGCATCGATTGTCCGGCCTCCTCGCGCGTGGCAGGACGACCATCGATTTCGTACGGCGTGCACTCGTCGAACTGCATCACGATGTCGGAATTCAGCACGCGCTGTATCTGCATCGAGATCTCCGGCGACAGGAACAGCCTGTCGCCATTGACCGGCGACGCGAACTTCACGCCTTCCTCGGTGATCTTGCGCATCGCGCCCAGCGAGAACACCTGGAAGCCGCCGGAGTCGGTCAGTATCGGTCGGTCCCAGCCGATGAAGCGATGCAGGCCGCCGAACTTGCCAATGATGTCGAGGCCGGGGCGCAGCCACAAGTGGAAGGTATTGCCAAGGATGATGTGCGCGTCGATCTCGCGCAGCTCATCCGGCGACATCGCCTTCACCGAGCCATAGGTGCCGACCGGCATGAAGATCGGCGTCTCGATCGTGCCGTGCGCGACCTCGAGACGGCCGCGGCGCGCGTTGCCGTCGGTTTTCAGTAAGGTGAATTTCATGGTTGTTGTTCCCTGTCCAGCAGCATCGCGTCACCATAGCTGAAGAAGCGGTAGCGCTGCGCTATCGCGTGCGCGTACGCACTACGGATCCGGTCATAGCCGGCGAACGCCGACACCAGCATCATCAGTGTGGATTTCGGCAGATGGAAATTGGTGACGAGGCGGGTCACGGTGCGGAAGCGATAGCCCGGCGTGATGAAGATCTGTGTGTCTTCGCTGCCGGCAGCGAGCCGGCCCGATGCCGACGCCGACTCCAGCGCGCGCAGGCTGGTGGTGCCGACTGCGATCACGTCGCGGCCGGCCTTCTGCGCCTCCTCGATCACGGCGACCGTTTCCGGCGAAATGCTGTACCACTCGCTGTGCATCTGGTGCTCGGCAAGGTTTTCGGTGCGCACCGGCTGGAAGGTGCCGGCGCCCACGTGCAGCGTCAGCCACGCGAGCTTCACTCCCTTGTCCCTCAGACGTTGCAGCAAGCCGTCATCGAAATGCAGGCCGGCGGTCGGCGCGGCGACAGCGCCCGGGTGTTTCGCATACACGGTCTGGTAGCGCTGTGCGTCGACCTCATCGGCAGCATGCTCGATATAGGGGGGCAACGGCAGGCGGCCATAGCGATCAATCAGCGGAATAGCGTCGGACGGAAAGTGCAGCGTGAAGAACTCGCCGGCGCGTTCACCGACGCGCACGTCGAATGCGTCGGCCAGCCGCAGCATGGTGCCGGCCGGCGGCGACTTCGACGCGCGCACCTGCGCCAGCACGGTCCTCGCATCGAGCACGCGCTCGACCAGCACCTCGACCTTGCCGCCGGTTTCCTTCACGCCGAAGAAGCGCGCGTTCAGCACGCGGGTGTCATTGAACACCAGCACATCGCCGGGCTGCAGCAGGTCGATGAGCTCGGCGAACACTCGGTCGGTCAGTGCATCAGGTTCCACCTGCAGCAGCCGCGATGCGCTGCGCTGCGCAAGCGGCGCCTGTGCGATCAGCTCGGGCGGCAGGTCAAAGTCAAAGTCGGAGAGGGAGTACATTGGAAGGTCTGCGAAAGACACTGGATCCCGGCATGCGCCGGGATGACGGTTTTGAGGCCATCAGGCCCACGGTTCGTCACCCCGGCGCAGGCCGGGATCCCGCGTCTTTGAATTGCCGAGGGCGGGCCACGAAAAAGCCGGTATTCTACGCTGCCCGTGCGAACCCCGTAGCCATGCCAGCCCCGAAGAAAAAAGCCAGCCCGCCGAAAAGCCTGCGCACCGCCGACAAGCTCGCGCGGCTCGGGCTGTCGTCCGACATGGCGCTGGTGCTGCACCTGCCGATGCGCTACGAGGACGAGACGCAGCTGTTGACGATACGCGACGCCAGCATGCGCCACGGGCTGGCGGTGCAGATCGAAGGCGTTGTCATTGACTGCGACGTGCAGTACCGTCCGCGCCGGCAGCTCGTCGTGAAGATCACCGACGATACCGGCCTGCTGACGCTGCGTTTCCTGAATTTCTACGGCAGCCAGGCCACGCAGATGGCGGTGGGCAAGCGGCTGCGCGTGCGCGGCGAGATGCGGCACGGATTCTTCGGCGACGAGATGGTGCACCCGACCGTCAAGCCGGTCGATGAGGACACGCCGCTGCCGGACGCGCTGACGCCGGTATATCCGGCCGGCGAAGGCCTGTCGCAGGCGCTGCTGCGCAAGGCGATCTCGAACGCAATGACGCGCATCGCCTGGGACGACACTCTGCCCGCCGAGCTGCGCGCGACATTGAAACTGATGGCCTTCGAGCCGGCCATCCGGCTGCTGCACAAGCCGCCGGCCGACGTTGACGAGAACGCGCTGGCGGAGCGCTCGCATCCGGCGTGGATCCGGATGAAATTCGACGAACTGCTCGCGCAGCAGCTGTCGATGAAACGGGCGCAGGCCGCGCGCCGCCAGCAGGGTGCACCGGTGCTCGGCAAGGCCGGTGAACTGACGCAAGCCTTCCTGCAAGCGCTGCCGTTCGCGCTGACCGGCGCGCAGCAGCGCGTGCTGGAAGAAATCCGCGCCGACCTGAAGGCGTCTTACCCGATGCAGCGACTGTTGCAGGGCGACGTCGGCAGCGGCAAGACCGTGGTGGCGGCACTGGCGGCGACGCAGGCGATCGACAGCGGCTACCAGGCAGCATTGATGGCGCCGACCGAGATCCTCGCCGAGCAGCATTTCCGCAAGATCGCCGGCTGGCTGGAACCGCTGGGCGTGAACGTCGCGTGGCTGACCGGCAGCCTGAAGAAAAAGGAAAAGGACGACGCGCGCGCGCGCATCGAATCCGGCCAGGCGCGGCTGGTGGTCGGCACCCATGCGCTGATCCAGCAGGACGTGGAATTCGCGAAGCTGGGACTCGTGATCGTCGACGAGCAGCACCGCTTCGGCGTCGCGCAGCGGCTCACGCTGAGGAACAAGGGCGTGGCCAGCGTGCCGCACCAGCTGATGATGTCGGCCACGCCGATACCGCGCACGCTGGCCATGACTTATTTCGCCGACCTCGAAGTGTCGGTGATCGACGAGCTGCCGCCGGGACGCACGCCGGTCGTCACGCGCATGGTCGCGCAGGAGCGACGCGACGAGGTGATCGCCCGCGTGCACGCGGCCGCGCTCGAAGGGCGGCAGGTGTACTGGGTATGCCCGCTGATCGAGGAATCCGAGGCGCTGCAGCTGCAGACCGCGACCGAGACCCATGAATTGCTGACGGCTGCGCTGCCGGACCTGAAGGTCGGCCTCGTGCACGGTCGGCTGAAGCCGGCCGAGAAACAGGCGGTGATGGACGCCTTCGCGAAGGGCGAGCTGCACCTGCTGGTCGCAACCACCGTGATCGAGGTCGGCGTCGACGTGCCGAACGCGTCGCTGATGGTGATCGAGCATGCGGAGCGCTTCGGCCTGTCGCAGCTGCACCAGCTGCGCGGGCGCGTCGGGCGCGGCGCGGCGGCTTCCGCCTGCCTGCTGATGTACCAGAGCCCGCTGGGCCCGGTCGCAAAGGAAAGGCTGGCCATCATGCGCGAGACCGCCGACGGCTTCGAGATCGCGCGCCGCGACCTGGAGATCCGCGGCCCCGGCGAATTCCTTGGCGCGCGCCAATCGGGCCAGGCTATGCTGCGATTTGCCGATCTGGAAACAGACCAGTGGCTGGTCGAGCAGGCGCGCGACCTCGCACAGCAGCTGCTGGCGCAGCAGCCCGACATCGCCGACGCGCACCTGGCGCGCTGGCTGGGCGCGAAGGAAGACTTCCTGCGGGTTTGATTGTTATGCGAAACTAAGAACCTGTCTCGTTAGGCCGGTGGCAAGGCGGCAGCAACGCAGACAGCACGAGAGATACGGCAAGTTGCTGCCAACGCCGCCAGCGGCCTAACGAGACAGGTTCCAAGCGCATGACATTGACCGAACTAAAATACATCGTGGCCGTCGCGCGAGAAAAGCATTTCGGCCGCGCGGCCGAAGCCTGCTTCGTCGCGCAGCCCACGCTGTCAGTGGCGATCAAGAAACTGGAAGACGAACTCGGCGTCGCGATCTTCGAGCGCGGCGGGTCCGAGGTATCGGTCACGCCTATTGGCGCGCAGATCATTGCACAGGCCGAGCACGTGCTCGAGCAGACCGCGTACATCAAGAACATCGCGACACAAAACAAGGATCCGCTGGTCGGCGCGCTGCGCGTCGGCGTGATCTACACGATCGCTCCGTATCTGCTGCCGCAGCTGGTGCCGCTCCTGATCGAGCGCGTGCCGCAGATGCCGCTGGTGCTGCAGGAGCATTTCACGGTCAAGCTGCTCGAGTTGCTGCGCGCCGGCGAGCTGGACGCGGCGATCATGGCGCTGCCCTTCAACGAACAGGGACTGATGGTGCGCCCCTTGTACGACGAGCCGTTCATGGTCGCTCTGCCGCGCCACCATCCGTGGGCCGAGCGCCGGTCCGTCAGCGGCGAAGAGCTCAAGAGCGAAACCATGCTGCTGCTCGGCGCCGGCCACTGCTTCCGCGACCAGGTGCTCGAAGTCTGCCCGGAGATGTCGCGCTACTCTACCGCCGGCGGCGGCATCGCGCGCACCTTCGAAGGATCGTCGCTGGAAACGATACGGCACATGGTCGCCTCCGGCATCGGCATCACCGTGCTGCCCATGGCGTCGGTGCCGGAGACGCAGAGCAAGAACGACATCCTGCGCTACAAGCCCTTCGACCAACCCGCGCCTTCGCGACGCGTGGTGATCGCATGGCGCAAGAGCTTCACGCGGCAAGGCGCGATCGAGGCGGTGCGGCAGGCCGTGCTGGACTGCAAGCTGCATGGGGTGACGATGCTGCCTGACGCGGAGCTGGCGGAGAATTGATCCGGCAGTTGAAGTAGCCGATCAAGTTACGGCCGTGGATTCCAGCTTGCGCTGGAATGACGTTTTATGATGCCTCGGTTTTAAAATCGTCATCCCAGCGCAAGCTGGGATCCATGTCTGATCCACCAACACAACAACCTCGCGCGGAACGCCACGCGCTAAACTGCGCTCCATGGAAACCACCGTATCGCCCCTGCGCCAGCGCCTGACGCTGTATGCGCGCCTCGTCCGCCTCGACAAGCCTATCGGCAGCCTGCTGCTGCTGTGGCCGACGCTGTCGGCGCTGTGGCTCGCCTCGGGCGGAAAGCCGGACTGGACGCTGGTCGCGATCTTCAGCGTGGGCACGGTGCTGATGCGCTCGGCCGGCTGCGCCATCAATGACTTTGCCGACCGCGACTTCGACCGCCACGTCAAGCGCACCGCCGAGCGTCCGCTGACCTCGGGCCGCATCGCCGCATGGGAAGCGGTCGCCGTCGCTGCAGCGCTCGCGCTGCTCTCCTTCCTGCTGGTGCTGCCGCTCAATGGACTGACGAAGCAGTTGTCGGTCGTGGCAGTGCTGGTCGCCGGCACCTATCCGTACTTCAAGCGCTTCTTCGCGCTGCCGCAGGCCTATCTCGGCATTGCATTCGGCTTCGGCATTCCGATGGCCTATGCAGCCGTGCTCGACACCGTCCCGGTCGAAGCCTGGGTGCTGCTGGTCGCGAACGTGTTCTGGGCACTCGCCTATGACACCGAATATGCAATGGTAGACCGCGACGATGACCTGCTAATCGGTATCCGCACATCAGCAATCACTTTCGGCCGCTTCGATGTACTTGCGGTGATGATCTGCTATGGAATAAGTCTTCTGTTAATCGCACTGGTTGGTGCTTCGTATCATCTGGGGCCGATGTTCTATGCAGGCCTCGTTGTAGCCGCCGGCATCGCAGGCTATCACTACACGCTGATCCGCGGCCGCGACCGCCTGCGCTGCTTCGCCGCATTCAGGCACAACAACTGGCTAGGCGCGGCAGTCTTTGCCGGCGTCGCGCTCGGCTGATTCCTTTTCGGCGGACGTTTTTTTTCGCTGAACTGCCGCATCGCTGCAACAGCGGCGGCTTTTCCCTGCTGTTCCGCTTGAGGCGGACAAAAGCACGGCCAGATAATCGCGCGAACACTCCTCTCTTGCGCGCGAACCCGATGGACATATCCGAACTGCTGGCCTTCTCGGTCAGGAATGGCGCCTCCGACCTGCACCTGTCGGCCGGCCTGCCGCCAATGATCCGCGTGCACGGCGACGTGCGCCGCATCAACCTGCCGCCGATGTCGCACAAGGAAGTGCACGCGATGATCTACGAGGTGATGAACGACGGGCTGCGCAAGCGCTACGAAGAATCGCTGGAAGTCGACTTTTCGTTTGAATTGCCGAGCGTGGCGCGCTTTCGCGTGAATGCGTTCAACCAGGACCGCGGCGCGGCGGCCGTGATGCGCACGATCCCGTCAAAGATACTGACGCTGGAGGACCTCGGCACGCCGAAGATCTTCGCCGACCTGTCGATGAAGCCGCGCGGCCTCGTGCTGGTGACCGGCCCGACCGGCTCCGGCAAGTCGACCACGCTGGCGGCGATGGTCAACCATGTGAATGAAAACGAATACGCACATATCCTGACCATCGAAGACCCGATCGAATTCGTGCATGAATCGAAGAAGGGTCTGATCAACCAGCGCGAAGTCGGACCGCACACGCTGTCGTTCGCGGCAGCGCTGCGCTCGGCGCTGCGCGAAGACCCGGACGTGGTGCTGGTCGGCGAATTGCGCGACCTTGAAACGATACGGCTCGCGCTGACGGCCGCCGAAACCGGCCACCTCGTATTCGGCACGCTGCACACGGTGTCGGCCGCAAAGACGGTCGACCGCATCATCGACGTATTCCCCGGCGACGAAAAGGAAATGGTGCGCGCGATGCTGTCGGAATCGCTGCAGGCGGTGATCTCGCAGACGCTGATCAAGACCCGCGACGGCAACGGCCGCGTCGCCGCGCACGAGATCATGCTCGGCACGCCGGCGATCCGCAACCTGATCCGCGAGGCGAAGGTCGCGCAGATGTATTCGGCGATACAGACCGGCTCTTCGCTCGGCATGCAGACGCTGGATGCGAGCCTGATGGACCTCGTCAAGCGCAACCGCATCTCGATGGCCGCCGCGCGGCTGGCGGCGAAGATGCCGGAAAACTTCGTGGGCTGAACATGGATACATCGCAATCGCTGGCAAATGTGCATCAGCTGCTCGCGCTGATGAGATCCAGAGGCGCATCCGACCTGTTCGTCACCGCAGGCTTCGCGCCGGCGATCAAGCTCGACGGCAAGATGACGCCGGTGTCGCAGCAGCTGCTGTCAGCCGAACAAAGCCAGGCATTGGTGGCATCGGTGATGAACGACAGGCAACGCGCCGAATTCGCCGAGACGTCGGAATGCAATTTCGCTATCAGCGTCGACGGCATCGGGCGCTTTCGCGTGTCGGCCTTCGTGCAGCAGGCAAAGGCCGGCATGGTGGTGCGCACCATCACCACCGACATTCCGGACATCGATGCGCTCGGCGTGCCGCCGCAGCTGAAGGACATCGTGATGACCAAGCGCGGGCTGGTGATCATGGTCGGCGCGACCGGCTCCGGCAAGTCGACCACGCTGGCCGCGATGCTTGGCCACCGCAATGAATACAGCCATGGCCACATCATCACGATCGAGGACCCGGTCGAATTCGTGCATCCGCACCGCAATTGCATCATCACCCAGCGCGAGGTCGGCACCGACACCGCCGACTGGCACACCGCATTAAAGAACACGCTGCGCCAGGCGCCGGACGTGATCCTGATCGGCGAGATCCGCGACCGCGAGACGATGGACCATGCGATCGCTTTCGCCGAGACCGGCCACCTGTGCCTCGCGACTTTACATGCGAACAACAGCAACCAGGCGCTCGACCGCATCGTCAACTTCTTCCCCGAGGAGCGCCGGCAGCAGTTGCTGATGGATCTGTCGCTGAACCTGAAGGCGATGATCTCGCAGCGGCTGATACCGCTGAAGGCCGGCAAAGGCCGCTGCGCGGCGGTCGAGATCATGCTGAACTCGCCGCTGGTATCCGACCTGATCTTCAAGGGGCAGGTGCACGAGATCAAGGAAGTCATGAAGAAATCGCGCGAGCTCGGCATGCAGACCTTCGACCAGGCGCTGTTCGACATGGTCGAGGCCGACAAGATCAGCGTCGAGGATGCGCTGCGCAATGCGGACTCGGTGAACGACCTGCGGCTGGCGATCAGGCTGCATGGCAAGGATGCCAAGGATCGTGACCTTTCTGCCAACACGGCCGGGCTGGGCATTGTCTGAAGACCCATAACGGCAGGTTCCGTTGAATATTTAGGGTGCCCAAGCCACTGATCTGATTCGTCTTTTTCAGTCTTTTCGACGGAACCTCCGCGGCACTGCAGCCGTACATTGAGCGCATGGGAAAGCGTATTGAATGTTTTCCCGGATCGAGCCACTTCAGGAGATTTCCATGCGCCCCCGACTCAACCTCTCTGGCCGCCAGCAGGGTTTCACCCTGATCGAACTGGTGATTGTCATCGTCATCATCGGCATTCTTGCCGCGATCGCGCTGCCGAAAATGACTGACCTCGCCGGCAACGCGCGCGCCGCCACCATCAAGGGTGTCAGCGGCAGCCTCGCCTCGGCCAACACCGCAATCTATTCAGCTGCACAGATCAACAACCAGGGCGGCGCGACCGGCACCGTCAATGCGTGCAACACCACCGGCATCGCCACCGTCTACGGCTACGCGGCCGACACCACCGAACTGCTGAAGTGCGTGACGCTGTCGCCGGCATCCGACTTCAATACCGCGACCGCAAACACCGTGTCGCATTCGGGCTCGACCACGCCGGCTTCGTGCAACATCGTCTACACCCCGGCAACCGCCACCGCAGCGCCGGGCTACACCGTCACCGTGACCGGCTGCTGATCAAGCACGGCAATGGAGTGAGATCGTGAAAACCCTGCCTCGCGCAATCCGACCGCTTCGCGGCAGGTTTGCGCGCGGCTTCAGCCAGCTCGAGCTGGTCACCACGATCGCTCTGGCCGGCATCATGTCGGCCTCAGTCATTCCGAAAATGATGCCGCAGGCCGCGAGGAGCAGTGCGCCGTACCAGGCGCTGCGGCTGGCCGACGACCTCCGGCACACCCGATTGCTGGCGATGGGCTGGGGCCAGGCCCTGGTCTTCACTGCCGACGCGTCGACATGGCGCGTGAGTTGCGCAAATGCCGGCAGCTGCACGAATGCGATGCCGAGTGCCGTCACTTGTCCCAACCCTTCTTCCAGCGTGGTTGATCCCGGCCACCACGGCCCCTTCTGCGTCGCGCTGGAAAACGGCGTCACCTTGTCCGGCCCGGCATCGATTCAATTCGACCTGCTCGGCCGCCCGCAGTATGCGGGGACCATCACTTACACCCTGTCGGCCAATGGCGCGAACATAGCGACGGTGTCGGTCGCGCCGGATACCGGCTTCGTGTCGACGGTGGAGCTGCAATGAATGCGCGCCTGCCCGCCACCACCGCCGATGGTTTCACGCTGATCGAGCTGCTGGTGCTGATCGTCGTGTTCTCCGGCTCGCTGGTCGCGCTGCTGTCGGTGTCGCGGGAAGCGGCGCGGCGCATCGCCGAAGTCGATGCCAGCGCGCGCGCAATGCAGTACGCGCAGGAGCGCATCGAGATGGTGCTGGCCGACCGTCGCAACCCGAATCGCGGTTATGCCTATGTGCCGCTGCAGGCTGCGTCCTGCACGACGCCGTCGGCCAACTGCGCGTATCCGATCGAGAATCCCGTCACCGGTACTTCACTGGTGCGCAGCGTCGCCATCACCGATGTATCGGCCGCCAGCAACTGCCCGAACGCCGGCAACGGCTGCAAGCAGGTACTGGTGACCGTCACCCAGAGCGGACGCAAGCTCGCATCGATCGCAGCGCTGCTGGCGAACAACTGACATGGAAGCGCGCGCCTCCCTTCAACAAGGCTTCAGCCTGCTGGAGCTGGTGATCGTCATGGTGCTGACCGGGCTGCTGGCGGTGATGGCGATGCAGCCGATACTGCGCGCGATACAGGCTCGCACAACGGTCGCGAACAACCTGGGCGCGATCGACGCGCTGCGCTACGCGACCGAGCGCATCGTGCGCGAGCTGCGGCAGGTGCGCTACGACGCGCAGGGAAGCGGCTTCCAGCTCGTGTCATTGATCCCGATCGCCGGCACCACGAACGCCAGCAACGGCATCTGCTTCACGCGCGTCGGCGGCAGCGCCGGCGGCATTTATTCCAGCATCGCGATCCGGCAGAACGGCACGCAGGCCACGCTGGACAATGTCACTTTCCCCACATGCGCGGCGGTCGCGCCGAATGCGCTGGTCGACAAGGTCGGTACGCTGCGCTTCGACTACTGGTCTTATGGCAGCGGCAGCACGCCGCTCGCGCTGGCGCTGACGGACGCATCGTTCGGCACGAAGCTGTCTTTCATCGACGTCACGCTGTCAGTCACGCCGAACAATGGCGCAGCCGTCAGCTACCGCTCGCGCGTCGTGCTGCGCAATGGCGCATGGGGAGCGCCGAAATGAGCCGCGCTTCATTCTCCCTTCCGAGCCGGCAGCGCGGCGCATTCGCGATCGTCGCGGTGCTGATGCTGCTGGTCGTGGTCGCGGCCGCATTGCGCTTCATGCTGGCGGTCGCCGAATCGAACAGCAGCGCGACGCTGTCGCACCAGCAAGGCGCGAAGGCGCTGATCGCCGCCGACAGCGGCATCGAGGCGATGCTGGCAAAGCTGCGCAAGAACGGTCCGATGTTCTGCAATGCCGCCAGCGTCAGCGGCGGCACGCTCGATGGCGCAAGTTACAGCGTGGTATCCGCGTCCACCGTCACCGGCATGGCTGTCGCGCAAAGCTGCAATGGCTTTCTGGTCGCGCGCGGCTGCCGCGCGCAAGCGCAGGCCAGCGTCGGCACCAGCCGCCGCAGCGTCAATGTCGACATCGCCTACTGCTCGCCGACGGCGGCCGGCGTGGCCGGCTTCGGCGGCCACACGACCGACATCGCACAGACCATCAATCCCTACCAGCCGAATTCGGTCATCGTCAGCAACCTCGCGTTCCGCCGCAAGGACGATGCCGGCGGCCCCAACACCTCGGCCGTCAGCTGCATGCAGACCGGCACCTACAGCGGCACCTGCACGCAGGGCTGGAGCATACAGTCGAGCTCGGGCATTCCGGCCGTCGGCGGACGCGGCGTGATCGCGACCACCACCACGGTCGGCGACTACAAGGTGATACAAAACCTGGGCCTGGACCGCAACTTCGTCGCCACCGGCGCGATCTTCGAAGGCACCGGTGTCACCTATCTCGGCGCCTACGCCGACGACAAGAGCGCTCAGAACAAGGGCACGGCGGGCACCTCGAACACCGTCGCCGGACAGGTACAGGATGGCCGCACACTGGGCACCAGCGCGACCGGCACGGCCGGCTGGTGCAAGGGTGCCGACACGCTGGTGTTCGGCTTCTCCGCGAAATCGGAGTCCGCCAGCGACACGCTGACCTCGGTCACCTTCGGCGCGTCGCACACGCCGATGACGCTGCTTGAACGCTTCCCTTCGCTGACCTACGACATGTATTCCGAGGTCTGGTACCTGTACAAGCCGATCTCGTCCGGCGGTGTCGACAGCCTGTTCGCCACCGGCGCGCCGACCGACTTCAGCTTTATCGTCAATGGCACCACCACTGACGAGTGGGCCGCAGGCTTTGCGTGCCTGAAAAACGTGGATCCGAACACGCCGCGCGGACTGGTCAGCTTCATGCAACCGTATAACTGGTGGGAGCCGTTCTGATGCGCATCGACTTTACGCGGCTGCGCTCGCGCCTCGAGCAGCTGCTGGCGACACGGCGACGCGCGCAGCACTGGGCGGTCGCCGACCTGCAGGCCTCGCACATGCTGGCCGTGTGTGTCGCACCTGCGCGGCCGGGCGAGCGCCCGGTCGTGCTGGCCGCGTGCACGCTCGAATTCAATGGTACGGCGCCAGACGCCGGCGCGCTCGCGGCGTTCGCGCACGAACTGCACCCGGCCCGGCAGCGCTGGGCGCTGCTGCTGCCGCGGGATGACTACCGGCTGTCCATGATGCCCGAGCCCGAGGTCCCGGCGGCCGAGATGGCGCAGAGCCTGCGCTGGCAGCTGTCCACGACGCTGGATTTCCCGGCCGACGATGCGACGATAGACTTCATCGGCATACCGACGAAGCCATGGCAGCCCGAGCGCGCATCCGAGCTGTACGTGGTGGCTGCGCGCGGCACGGCGGTGAATGCGCAGGCCGCGCTGTTCCGCGGCGCGCACCTGAGCCTGCGCGCAATCGACATCCGCGAGACCGCGCAGCGCAATATCGGCATGCTGCTCGAACGCGAGGGTGAGCTGCTGGTGCTGGTTGCCTTCTGCGACGACGAGGTCCGAATCAGCTTCAACTGGCAGCGCGAGCTGTACATGGACCGCCTGATCGCCGAGCCGTCCGTACACGACGAGACGCCCGAGCGGCGCGCTGCCGCCTGCGAGCGGATACAGCTGCAGGTGCAGCGCTCGCTGGACGCGGTGCGCGCGGACTACCCGTTCATGCAGGCCGCGCGCATCGTGCTGGCCGGCGCTCCGGAAGGATTTCGCGCGTCGCTGCAAGTCGCAGTGTTCGATCCGGTCGATGAACTGGATCCTGATTCACTGTTCGACCTGTCGCGCACCCCGGAACTGCATGACATGCGCGTCTTCATGCGCCACTTCCATGCGCTCGGCGTCGCGCTGCGCGACCGGGATGACATCGCATGAGCCGGCAGATCAACCTGCTGCCACAGCCGCCCAAGCGCGCGCTGCTGTCGGCGACCAATGCGGCAGTGGCGATGCTCGCCTGGTGCGCCACGCTGGGCTTGCTGGCCTGGTCCGGCAGCCGCGATATCGACGCGGCGCGCGTGGCCGCCGAACGCAATGCGCTTGAACTGAAGTCGCAGCAGCAATTGCTGCAGGCCCTGCAGAAAAAGCTCGGCGATGCCGGCAACCCGCACAACCTGGCGGCGCAGATCGCGGCGCTCGAGCCGCAGACGCGCGTGTCGAAAGACTTGCTGGAGCGCCTGAAGAACGGCGAACTGGGCAGTCTCGACGGCTATGGCGAACAACTGACCGAATTCGCGCGCGTGCCGCAGCGAGGCGTCTGGGTCACGCGGGTGACTGTGTCTGATGCGGGTCGTGCGCTGCGCGTCGAGGGCCGCGCATTGAAGAAGGAGCAGATCCTGCCGTATGCGTCGACGCTGAACGCGGCGATGGCGAAATATGGCATCTCGCTGAAAGACCTCGAGGTCGCACCGATGCAGCAGACCGTCGACGAAGACCAGTCGATGGCGCCGGTCTGGACTTTCAAACTGTACTGACGGGGGCGCGATGAAACTCCAGACTCTTCTTCAGTCAGCCGATGCACAGTTCAGTGCCAAGACGCCGCGCGAGCAGCTGCTGATGGTCGCCGCGATCGCTGCGCTGCTGTACTTCGCTGTCGATGCGTCGGTGATGACGCCACAGCGCCGGCAATTGCGCCAGCTGAATGCGCAGGCCGAGACAGCGCAGGCCGACACGCAGCGCATCAACAAGCAGATCGTCGAGCTGTCCGCAAAACTGGCGAAGGAAACTGCCGGCAACCAGCAGGCCGAGCTCGATGAACTCAAGCGCATCATCGCCGAGGCCGATGCACTGCTGTCCGAAGACGACGGCAGTTCGCTGAAGCTGTCCGTGCTGCTCGAGACCATGCTGCGCACCACGCCGGGCCTGAAGCTGATGTCGCTCAAGACCCTGCCGGTGCTGCCGCTGCTGCCGAAAACGAACCCGAAGGCAGCCGATGGCAGCGACCTGAAGCCGTCGCCGCCGATGATGGGCAGCGCAAAGAACACGCCCGAGCCGCCGCCGGCCGCGGTGCACCAGCACGGCGTCGAGATCGTCATTCGCGGTAACTACCTCGCGCTGCTGCCTTACATGGACAAGCTGCGCCATTACCCGAAGCGGCTGTTCTGGACCAGCGCATCGCTCGAAGTGGTGAAGCATCCGGATTCGATGCTGCACCTGACCATCACCACGCTCTCCGAGCAAAAGAACACGCCGCTCGAATGAAGACC
>JACCDH010186198.1_pt1 | contig 16975 bp, 15 predicted proteins | sample 7442481 | NCBI WGS metagenome assembly JACCDH01 (sample SAMN15323433, study PRJNA562643) | freshwater metagenome | isolation source: river surface water | place: USA:Blue River Watershed | collected 2017-08-15
GGTAAAGACAAATTAAAATAAGCGCAAATGTGAAAAAGCGCACTAATCCTTTGAGTTGCATAATAGTTTGATTAACTGATTTTTAGTCGGCAAATATAATGGAAAGAGGGGATAAATAGGCCTAAAATGGCATTATTTTCCTAGTTCAAAACAATGTCAAAATAGAGTGGAGAGTTTGGTGGTATGCTTGATCCAGCACCTTGTGATCCGTATGCTAAAGAGGAAGGGATTAAAATTTTGATACGTCCCCCTTTTCCAATTTTCGGAACAGCAATTTGCCAACCTACAATTAATTGACTTAAGGAGTAGCTGGCGATGGTGCCTGCATCAAACTGAGTGCCATTTAACAATTTTCCTGTATAAGTCATTGATAATGTTTCACATAGATTAGGTTTTGTTGCAGCCCCTGGGGTAATTATTTGGTATAAAATTCCAGAACTATCTGTTGTATAAGTAATATTGTTGGCTACACAATAAGCAACCATTGCCGTATTTTGAGCAGTATTGCGATCTGGAATATATTGGGCAGTTACATTACAAGCACTATTGCCTGATTTACTACAACCCAATTGTGCAGAAATGATGAAAATTAGGGTGAAAATGGTCAAAATTGAATAAAAATTGGCCTTTTTTGATGATTTTAAGGTAAAAATGCTCATTTTTTGTTTTTTATATGTTTTAGTTCTTGATATCTCTGCTCATTCATTTCTGAGGTAAATTGCTGGTAGAACCAACCCAACCCAATTGAAATGATTAGAATGGCAATAAGGATCCATAATTCGTTTCCTCTTCGGTTGGCAACCATATTTGCTCTTTCGTACCATCCCAATTCAGAAATCACCATTACCAATACCCCCAAGCTTAATCCAACACTTAATCCACGTAAAAATGGGCGTCGTTTATAATGGGGTTGCGTTCTTTCTTTTTCCCATTGTTGGTAAAATGCTTCTTCTTCAGGACTGATCATGTAGCAAATTTAATGAAGGAGGTTTATAATTAGCACCTATGACGTACATTTAATTACAAATTAACGATTATCGTATATGAAAGCATTTATTCAAAAATGGGGTATTAGCATGTATATCCTTCTTTTATCGGTTCACTTATACGCGCAAATTTTGGGAACCCCGTTTAGTACTTTACAATTTATAACCAAGATTATGTTATTGCCGACATTAATGATGTTTTTGGCTGTACAGGATTTCACGCAAGATGCACCCAAAGGGAAATGGTTGGTTTTATTGGCTATGTTCGGATCCTTCCTTGGCGATGTATTATTAAGTTTTGATCATTTATTTATTGTGGGAATGGTTGCTTTTATGTCCACCCATGTTTTTAATATTTTAATGTTTCTTAAAATAAATCAGTTCAGCCAACCTAAATCAAAAAAGTTAATCGCATTCACTATTTTTCTTTTGGCTTTTTGCGTGTTGATTTATTTTAAATTACAAGGGGCAATGGGTAGTTTAATTTATCCAATATTAGTCTACATGGCATTAATATGTAGTGCTGCGCTCATGGCCATTCATGCTGGAGGAAACGCAAAAGGGGAGTTGATCTCAAAATTATTTTGGTTCCCGGGCATGTTATTTTTTATTAGCTCTGATACCGTTTTAGCATTTAATAAATTTGATTGGTCTATACATCATCCTATAAAAAATATTGGATTAATCACGATGCTTACTTATGGTATAGCTCAGCTTTTGCTAGCTAAAGGGTATCAACTTTATTTCACGAAGAAAGATTAATCGACACTCAATAATCATTTTTAAAAAGGCAAGTAGTAAGTATCAAATAAAACTGCATAAAAAAGGCCCCTCAACAGAGGAGCCTTTTTTTATTAAATCGCAACTAGCTTGCGTATTTATCTTAGTAACCCATGCCACCCATATCAGGAGCACCACCACCTTGTGGAGCAGCTGCTGGAGCTGGTTTGTCCGCAATTACACATTCTGTTGTTAACAACATAGATGCAATTGATGCTGCATTTTCTAAAGCAACTCTAGATACTTTAGTTGGATCGATAACGCCAGCCTTGAATAAGTTTTCGAAAACTTCTGTTCTTGCATTGAAACCAAAGTCGTCTTTTCCTTCTTTGATTTTTTGTACAACGATAGAACCTTCGATTCCGCTATTCTTAACAATTTGACGAAGTGGTTCTTCAATGGCACGACGTACAATTTGAATACCTGTGTTCTCGTCTTCGTTAGCACCTTTTAATTTATCTAAACTTGCTACTGCACGAATATAAGCAACACCTCCACCAGGTACAATACCTTCTTCTACTGCAGCACGCGTTGCATGTAAAGCATCGTCTACACGATCTTTCTTTTCTTTCATTTCAGTTTCTGTTGCAGCACCTACATAAAGTACAGCTACACCACCACTTAATTTAGCTAAACGCTCTTGTAATTTTTCTTTATCGTACTCTGAAGTTGTGTTTTCAATTTGAGCCTTGATTTGATTTACACGACTTGTGATATCCGCTTTTTTACCTTTACCACCCACAATTACCGTATTGTCTTTGTCGATAGTAATAGAAGAGGCTTGACCTAAATAAGATAAGTCTGCATTTTCTAATTTGAATCCTTGCTCTTCACTAATTACGGTACCTGCAGTTAAGATAGCAATGTCTGTTAACATTTCTTTTCTTCTATCACCAAAGCCTGGAGCTTTAACAGCTGCAACTTTAATAGTACCACGTAATTTATTCACCACCAAGGTTGCCATTGCTTCACCTTCTAAGTCTTCAGCAATAATTACCAATGGACGACTTGTTTGAGCCACTTTCTCTAAAATATGTAAGATGTCTTTCATTGCTGAAATCTTCTTATCATAAATTAAGATATATGGATTTTGCATTTCAGCTTCCATCTTTTCGCTGTTGGTAACAAAGTAAGGAGATACGTATCCACGATCAAATTGCATACCTTCTACCACATCAACAGTTGTATCCGTTCCTTTTGCTTCTTCTACAGTGATTACTCCTTCTTTACCCACTTTAGACATTGCCATGGCAATTAACTTACCAATTTCATTGTCGTTGTTTGCAGAGATAGAAGCAACTTGCTCAATCTTTTTAGTGTCGTTTCCAACAGTTTGTGATTGTGCTCTTAAGCTAGCTACCACTTTTTCTACTGCTTTGTCAATACCGCGTTTTAAGTCCATTGGATTTGCACCAGCAGTTACGTTTCTTAAACCTTCACCAACAATCGCTTGTGCTAATACGGTTGCTGTAGTGGTTCCATCACCAGCTTGATCCGCTGTTTTTGAAGCTACTTCTTTTACCATTTGAGCACCAATATTTTCAATTGGATCCTCTAAGTCAATTTCTTTTGCAACTGAAACACCATCCTTTGTTACAGATGGAGATCCAAATTTTTTCTCAATAACTACGTTACGACCTTTTGGCCCTAAAGTAACTTTCACGGCGTTGGCTAAAGTGTCAACACCTTTTTTCATTTTATTTCTCGCTTCTAAGTCGAAAAAAATCATTTTAGACATATCAGTTTATTTATAATTTTTAATAAATGTTTTTTCTTGGATACTTGGTCTTTCAATTAAACAATTGCCAAAATATCACTCTCACGCATGATCAATAAATCTTGACCTTCAATCTGAATTTCAGTTCCAGCGTATTTACCATATAAAACGGTATCACCCACTTTTACGGTAACTGGTTCGTCTTTTTTACCAGGACCTGCAGCAACAATTACTCCACGTTGTGGCTTTTCTTTTGCTGTGTCAGGGATAATAATTCCTCCAGCTGTTTTCTCTTCAGCAGCGGCAGGCATCACAATTACTCTGTCGTGTAAAGGCGTAATGTTTAGTTTTTTAGCCGTACTCTTAGCCATACTTTATCGTTTTTGGTTTTAAATAAATGATTATGTCCTATACACTTCAAGAACCTTGCCAATGACTTTTTTGCGTTATGAATAAGTCAAAATTGCAGTAGGGAACTGAAAATAGGGACAGGGGAGGCAAATCTATGCTTAAATTTGAAGGTTTAAGGCTTATTTATGTAAAAAATGTCAGTTTTTTTGGAATTATTTAGATAGCTTTGCAGCCCTTATAGCTCTTATTAATATGATGAACAGAAGAAACATCCGAATTAAAGTAATGCAGGTTTTGTACATGCTTGAATCCAATATTCACGGCACATCAACCGCTCTACTTCAGAAAGAATTTGATAAAACGCGTAATTTATTCGTTTTCTTAGTTCATCTTATCCACCAAGTGGCTTTATATGCCGAAGTGGAAGCACAACAAAGAGCCTCCAAAAATCTACCTAATCAAGCCGATTTAACTGTCAATATTAAAATTGCAGGCAATAGTGTGGTTTGGCAAACCCTAGACGCAGAGGCTTTTAAAAAGGCTTTAGAATTGGTAAAACCGCAACAATGGATTGAGGGAGATATGGTAAAGAACTTATTTAGACAATTAATAGTATCTGAGGAATACAAAGCCTATATCGAAGCGGAAAATAGAGAGAAAGGGAAAGAAAAAGAGATTTTAAAATACATCTTTGGTACCCTTATTTTAGGATCTGAAGCTACAGTAGATTATATAGACGAACATTTCACCAATTGGGAGGATGAAGGGGATATGATGATTGGACTGGTTTTAAATTATATCCAAAAGCCAGCTGGGGTAGATTTCTTAGATTTAGTAGGGGAAGAGAAGATGAAATTTGCTACTGATTTATTACAAACTGCTATTGACAAAAAAACCATAGCGGAAGATATCATTAAGCCCAAATTAAAAAATTGGGATCCTGAACGTATTGCCGTAATTGATATGATATTATTACGTTTGGGTGTTTGCGAATTGGTTTATTTTGACACTATTCCTACTAAAGTGTCTATCAATGAATACATTGATTTAGCCAAGGATTATAGTACCGAACAAAGTGGACATTTTGTAAATGGCATTTTGGATAGTATCCATAAAGAAATGGTTGGGAATGGTAAAATTCAAAAAGTAAGCCATAAAGGTAAATAGGATCTTTACCTTATATTTGTATAAAGCCTTTGGCTTCAAAACTTTTAAAATAATTTAAACAAATAAAAATGACAACAATTTTATTACAGGCTCCACAAGGTGGCGGTACTTTTCAATTGGTAATGTTAGGTGGTATTATCGTAGTATTTTGGTTTTTCATGATTCGTCCACAAGCTAAAAAAGCAAAAGAGCAAAAGAAGTTTATTGACAATATGCAAAAAGGAGATAAGGTAGTTACGATTGCTGGTATCCATGGTGTGATAAGCAAAGTAAATGAAGACAATACTGTTCAATTAGAAGTAAGTCCAGGAAGTTACTTGAAAATTGAAAGATCTTCTATTAGCTTAGAATGGTCTCAAGCAATTAATAAATAGTATTTACACCTAATACTTAGATCCGAAATCAGTCTCTCCAAAAGGGGATAATGATTTCGGATTTTTTGTGTTTATAATTCTCTTAACTTTAGTATGTAAATCCTATTCATGTCAGTAATTATTGGTTTAACAGGCGGTATTGGTTCAGGAAAGTCTACAGTAGCAAAAGTATTTGCGAATTTGGGCGTGCCTGTATTGGATGCAGATGCTGTGGCCAAAAATATAATGAATACGAGTGAGGTCATCAAAGAAAAATTGATAGCGGCTTTTGGAGAAGAAGTTTATTCCCTATCCAATGACCCTGCTGATCGCCAAACAATTGCATTGAATAAATCTTATTTATCAAAAATTGTATTTGCTGATCCTTATCAATTGGAAGTATTAAATGCAATAGTTCATCCTATCACTATACAAGCGGCATTGGACTGGGCAGCAACTCAAACAGCTCCTTATGTTATCAAAGAAGCAGCTTTGTTTTTTGAAGCAGGTTCTGCTACGGGTGTTGAAAAAATGATAGGGGTTTCTGCACCTAAGTCGCTTCGTATACATCGGGTTATGAAAAGAGAAGGGTGTGTCAAGGAAGAGGTAGAAAAAAGAATGACTCATCAAATAGACGAATCCCTTAAAATGAAATTATGTGACTGGGTGATTGTGAACGATGAACATCATTTAGTCCTGCCTCAAGTGGTAGCATTGCATGAACAAATACTTGCCAGTATCTAGTGCTACTTAATTATCTTGTAACACCAACGCTTTAATCTTCCTTCAAAATCAAATGGGGTAGTTGCTTTCGTAATATCTTTTATATTTTCACTATTGATATTTTCCAAGTCAATTATGAACTGTGTAAAGTTCGTACTAAAATATAAAATACCTCCAGGCTTCATGGCGCGTAACACATCGTTAATTAATTCTACATGGTCTCTTTGTATATCTAAAATGTCTTTCATCCGCTTACTATTGCTAAAGGTTGGAGGATCCATTACTACTAAATCATAGTGATTAGCTGGTAATATTTTTAAATATTGTTTTACGTCGGCATGTACAAATTGATAATTTACAAGATGCTTCAATGAGTTGATTGCAAAATTTTCCTCACTCCAAGCCAAATAGGTTTTAGATAAATCAACAGAAGTAACTGTTTTAGCACCCGCAGCAGCTGCATACACCGAAAAGGAACTGGTATAACTAAATAGGTTTAAAAAATGAGTTTCTTTGGCTTCAGCTGCAACCATTTGCCTAGTAATACGATGGTCTAAAAATAATCCCGTGTCCAAATAGTCCGTTAGGTTTACTAGGAATTGATGTCCGTTTTCTGTAACGGTGATAATTTTAGATTCGGTTACTTCTTCTTTTTCATATTGACCTTCCCGATGAGACATTCTTTTTCGCAACTTCACATACATATGATCCACCGGCACACCTGTCATTGTAGAAATGATTGCCTTGGTGGTTTCAAACCAGGCAGCATGTTCCTCTTCGGTTAATGCGTGTCTACGATTGTATTCGGCTATGTAAATATATTCCTCATAAAATTCAACACAAATGGGGAATTCTGGTAAGTCATGGTCATAGAGTCTCCAACAGCTTAAACTTAAACGCTTAGCTTGTTTTAATCGGTGCTTATAATTCTTAAGCAACCTGTTTTCAAACATTTGAAATTTTTCGGGAGTCACTAGTTTAATTTAGCCAAAGCCTCCTTAATTCTAGCCCATGCTTTTTCAATGTTAGGCATGCTATTGGCAAATGAGAATCGTACACAATTAGGCTCACCAAATGCATCTCCCATTACAGAAGAAACATGTGCCGTATTTAATAAGTACATGCTAAAGTCTGCTGCATTGGCAATGGTTTGGGTACCATCTGATTTTCCATAATAGGAACTTACATCTGGGAATACATAAAATGCACCTTCTGGAGCATAACACTTAAAGCCAGGCATTTCGCTCACTAGTTGTAAGGTTTTGGTACGACGACGCGTAAACTCCTCAGTCATTTCCAAGGAAGGTTTTAAATCGCCCACTAAAGCAGTAACCGCAGCTTTCTGTGTAATAGAACAAGTACCTGAAGTAAATTGGCCTTGTAATTTTTCCATGGCTTTTGCAATTTCTACAGTGGAGGCGGTGTATCCTAATCTCCATCCTGTCATAGCAAATCCTTTACTCAATCCATTGATCACTACCACTTGGTCTTTGATTTCTGCAAATTGAGCAATGCTTTCATGCTTGCCTACAAAGTTGATATATTCATAAATTTCGTCCGATAAAATAGTGATTTGAGGATATTTCTTAAATAAATCAGCCAATGCTTTTAATTCGGCTTTACTATACACGGCACCGCTTGGGTTACAAGGGCTAGAGAACATAAATACTTTCGTCTTGGGTGTAATTGCTGCTTCAATTTCTGCAGGAGTAGCTTTAAAACCCGCATCTGTACTGGTTCTAATTTCAACAACCTTACCTCTTGCAATTTTTACCAATTCAGAATAAGTAACCCAATAAGGAGTAGGGATGATTACTTCATCATCCTCGTCCACCAATGCTAAAATAGCATTCGCTAAACTTTGTTTTGCACCGGTAGAAGTAACTATTTGTTCTGGTTTATAATCCAAGTTATTATCTCTTTTCAATTTAGCACATACTGCTTCTCTTAAATCTAAAAAACCTGCTACGGGTGTGTAGTGCGACCAGTTGTCATTAATGGCTTTAATAGCAGCATCTTTAATATGTTGTGGGGTATCAAAATCGGGTTCGCCTAAGCTTAAATCAATAACGTCAATTCCTTGAGCTCTTAATTCACGACCTAACTTAGCCATTTTCAATGTTTCTGGCTCACTAAAACGATTTAATAAAGAGGATAATATCATGGTATGTAATTTGTATCACGAATTTCGCAAATTATTGCCAAACGCATGTAAGTTTTGGCCTTTTGTAAGCATTTAATTATTCAGTCATTGTGTATATCTATGCTTTTGCAAGAATATAGAGGATATTAGGGCAGCACTGCCTCAAAATTGGGAAGGAAATTTTTCTTTCTTTTCAACTCATATTGGTAGATCAATTGACCTAAGTTTTTGTAAAAGGGATAACCTACCTTATCATAATCATATTGACTGTCATTTAGAATCCCATCTTGATTACAATATATCACAGCACTGACCATAAATTCAACCTTGTTTACGGTGTCAATGATATAACTTATGTCTAGTAAAAATCCATACGCATCTCCGGGTTTGTTGAATATTTTGATATGGGAAGGGATGGGGTCTTTTTCAGCACCCATTAACATGAACTTACAATAGGCGGGCCAATATTGGGCAGTATCATAAGTGGGATACGTAGATTCAGTTGGAAGGGTGTGCATCCATTTTAATAAAAATTGGCGGTCTTCTTTCGTCAAATTAAATCTTTGTTGAACAGGCGTTTGATCATAGAAAATCACGGATTGCAGTAGATGGTGTAAGTCTTCCAAATAAATCCTGTTTTTTACAGAAAAATCTAAAGGCGACCTTATTAAGGAGTCATTACTATTGTAATAAGCTTTACCTAAGAAGGCATTGTAATTTGGAAGGGGTTGACGATTGTATTGAGCTTCTTGATGATACAACTTTTTTCCTTGGTCATCAAAAAAATCAATGGCCTGTGTTTGTCTACTTTCATCCTGTGTCCTTCCCAATTCGAGTCGGTTTCTTATATAAGCATCAGGATATCCTTTTTCTGCTAACTTTTTATGTATTTGTTCTTGTCCAATAAATTCAAACAACCGGTTGGCTGCATTATTGTCACTTACTAAAAAAATCTCTTTAATGGCTTGTTCAATATTTTGTTTTCCATTTTGAGCGTAAGGATTATTGTAGATAGTTTCTTGTCTTGCAGATACACTATCAAAATAGAGGGTAGTAGACTTATTCACCCCAGGAATAGCTAATGTATTTAACTTGTCTAATGCCAAGATAGCCAATGGCATTTTAACTGTACTTGCTGGATAAAAATATTCTGCTGGATTTAATCTATAACTGAACTCTTTAAAACGAGGAATATTGTTTTTATCTCTATCAATTTGAGTATATATAATTTGAATCCGGTACTCCTCAGGATTATTTAATAAGGTATCGAATTGTCCCTTCTGCTGACGCATAAGTGTTTCCAAAAATGTAGTATTCTTTTGACCAATCGCATTGATTACAAAAAGGAATAAGAATATTACCGTTTTCACCCATTTCATATTCAAATGTATCAAAAACTAACATACATTTGTCTAAGATTATGGAAAAGTTTATTTCAGTATTTGATATGTTTAAGATTGGGGTAGGACCTTCTAGCTCTCATACTTTGGGGCCCTGGATGGCTGCCCTTCATGGTATGCGTCAATGGGAGGCTACTAATGGAAATCAAAGTATTATAGGTATTCAAGTTAAGTTATACGGTTCCTTAGCTAAAACTGGGAAAGGACATGGTACGGATATGGCTATTTTAATGGGGTTGTTAGGAGAAGATCCAATTACCACCAATACCAGTTTAATCGGTGATAAAATGGCTAGTATAAAACAGGAAAAATCATTGCTTTTAAACGGTCAATTTAGCATTCCATTTGATTACGATGTAGACCTACAGTTTTTAAAAGATCAATCGCTCCCTCATCATCCTAATGCTTTGCAGCTAATTTTAAACACCAAGGAACTAGCTAAAACATTTACCTATTATTCCATAGGCGGAGGATTTATAGAATATGAAAATGAAAAGGGAGAGATAATCACACCCGTTCAAGATCAAACTATAGAAGTTCCCTTTGATTTCTATACGACCGAAGAATTATTGCATTGGTGTATGAAAACGGGCATGCCAATTAGTGAAATTGTAAAAGAAAATGAAAAAGCTGTTTCCACTGAAATAGTTATTCATGAAAAGTTAGATGCAATTTGGAATACCATGTTTAATTGTATCTACAAGGGTTGTCATACAGAAGGGGTATTGCCAGGTGGATTACAAGTAAGAAGACGCGCATTTGATTTAAATAAAAAGTTACTCAACGAAAATAGCTATGAGGATACTTTACAATGGATGGAATTGATCAAAAATGGGGGGCAAGATTTTAGGTATATTTTGGATTGGGTAAGTTGTTTTGCATTGGCAGTGAATGAAGAAAATGCAAGTTTTGGAAGAGTGGTCACTGCACCTACCAATGGCGCTGCAGGGGTAGTACCTGCTGTTTTAATGTATGCACAATTATTTTGTAATAAAAATAGTCCAACAGCTATTCGTCAATTTTTAATGACCGCAAGTGCTGTCGGCATATTATTTAAAAGCGGGGCAACGATTTCGGCTGCGATGGGAGGATGTCAAGCAGAGATTGGTGTTTCTTCGGCAATGGCTGCCGCAGCTTTAGCCGAATTATTAGGAGGTAATCAAAAACAATGTTTAATGGCTGCAGAAATTGCTATGGAACATCATTTAGGATTAACCTGTGATCCGGTTGGAGGCTTGGTGCAAATTCCTTGTATTGAACGCAATACCATGGGGGCTATTAAAGCCATTACAGCCGCTCAATTGGCATTACAAAGTAAACCTGATTTTGCCTTAGTGAGTTTAGATAAAGTCATTAAAACCATGTGGAATACAGCATTGGATATGAGTGTCAAATACAAAGAAACGGCCGATGGTGGACTCGCCATTCAAATACCCATTGGACTTGCGGAGTGTTAATTACAATTCTCCGTTAACAAATTCATGATTAGAATAATCCTTAATTACATCGTATAAGGTACCTCTTTCTATAGGTTGTCTTTTCACTTGTTTGATAAGGCCTACCAATTGTTCTGTTGTCATAGCAGGAGTTTGCTCTTCGCTGCCTGCCATAGAGTATATTTTTGTGGTATCGTCAATAGTGCCATCTATGTCATTGACACCATAGCTTAAAGTTAATTGAGCAGTATCACGACCCAACATTGGCCAATAAGCTTTTAAATGAGGAAAGTTGTCTAAATATAAACGAGAGATCGCATACATTTTTAAATCATTGGACATGGTAGACTCTGGAACATGGCTCATATCATTTCCTTCGTTTCTGAACTTTAAGGGGATAAAAGTATTAAAGCCCTTGGTCTCATCTTGTAGTTGACGTAAACGCTCCATATGATCTATACGATGTTCATATTTTTCGATATGTCCATATAACAAAGTGGCATTGCTATGCATGCCTAATTGATGGGCAGTTTTGTGAATGGCTAACCATTGATCAGCGGTTGCTTTGTCTGCACAAATTTGTTCACGGATTTCTGGATGAAAAATTTCGGCACCCCCACCTGGTAAAGAATCCAAACCTGCTTCATGCGCTAAACGCATTCCTTCTTCGGTGCTTACATTGGCTTTTCGGAACATGTATTCCAATTCTACTGGGGTAAATGCTTTTATATGTAATTCGGGACGATGTGCTTTTATAGCACGCATCAATTCCAAAAAGAAGCTTAAAGTTAATTTAGGATGCACGCCCCCTACAATATGTACTTCTGTAACCGGCTTTCCATCATAAGATTTAACAATGTCCAGCATTTGGTCAATGGTCAATTCCCAACCTTCTTCTTTGTGCGCGTACAATTTTGAGTAAGAACAAAATTTGCAAGAGAAAACACAAACATTGGTTGGCTCGATATGAAAGTTTTTATTGAAATAAGTTTTATCTCCATGTAGGGATTCTCTTTTCCAATTAGCTAAAGCACCTACATAGGGTAAGGAAGCTTTTTCAAATAAATAAACGCCCTCGTCAAACCTAAGGCGTTCATTTTGAATTACTTTATTTCCTATTTGTTGTAAACGACTGTCTTGCTCCGCATCAATGATTACTTGGATATTCTTTGAATTCATAATCTGCACTATTTGAGTGCAAAGCTACGAATTATCCAATTAGAATACCGGCAATACTTGCAGATAAATAGGAGGCAAGAGTACCGGCTAACAAGGCTTTTAATCCCAATTCGGCTAAGTCTTTTCTGCGGCTAGGTACCAATTCTCCAATACCCCCAATTAACATACCTACACTGCTAAAGTTGGCGAAGCCACAAATAGCAATACTAACAATAAACAAGCCTTTCTCTGTTACAATGGGAACTACTTTACTGGTTAAACTCTTGAAAGCTACAAATTCGTTAATGGTTAATTTTTGACCTAATAGTGTAGCCGCATTTTGAATATCTGCATTAGGAATACCCATGGCCCATGCCATTGGGTAGAATAGTTTACCGAATATATAATTCAAGCTTAAGTCCAAATTGGCATTAAACAAATGACCTACTTTAAGCAAGCTCCAATCAATAAATGCAATCAATGCAATAAAGCCAATTAACATAGCAATTACATTCATGGCAATTTTGAAACCTTCTCCAGCACCATGGGTGATGGCATCAATGGTATTGCTATATTGACTTTTCACTTCTAATTTAACCTTGCCCAATGTTTGAGATTCCTCTGTTTCAGGGAATAATATTTTAGCTATCACTAATGCACCAGGAGCGGCCATTAAACTTGCTGTAATTAATTTAGGGGCTAAGTCCATCCCAGCTTGTGCACCCATATTGGCATATACAATTAAAATACCCCCAGCTATACAGGCTAAACTACCACTCATGCTAGCTAATATTTCACTCTTAGTCATAGAGGGCAAGTAGGGGCGAATCATTACCTGCGCTTCTACTTGACCTACAAAAGCACTGCCTACATTACTTAATGCTTCTGCACCACTTACACGCATAATAAAATTCATTGCCTTCGCAATCACGGCTACAATTCTTTGCATGACACCAAAATGGTATAATAGGGCAACTAATACACAAACCAAAATAATGGTTGCCGTTACGTTAAAGGCAAACACAAAACCGCCATTGGTAAAATCGGAAACCCCTTCAGGCGTAGTGGCGGAAATCCCTCCATAAACAAAGGCAGCACCTTGGCGGGAGAATTGTTCAATTTTACCCATTCCTTTTCCTAGCATTTGGAAAAAACTGGTAACGGCTGGAATTTTTAAAACAAGGAATCCAATACTTAATTGTAAAGCTAAACCGCTAGCCACCAATCGGTAATTAATATTCTTTTTATTATTGGAAAATAAGAAAGCAATTGCTAAAATTAAGACAATGCCAATTAGGCCCTGAAATTTATCCATGATGTATAATTGAGGCAGTAAGATAATTAAATTATTGTTATGAAATAAGCCTTTGTATTGAATTGTTAAAGGGGTGTGTACAACAAAACAAAAATCCCGCAAATGCGGGATTTAATATCAAAATTGTTTATTTCAATCTATAAGTGAGATTGGATTTTCTTGTCCAATACCGCTTTAGGAACGGCACCAATTTGTTTGTCTACTACTTGACCACCTTTAACGAACAAAATAGCTGGGATAGAAGTAATGCCAAAGTTCATACTTAAGTTAGGGTTAACGTCTACATTTACTTTACCGACATTTACTTTTCCTTCGTATTGAACCGCTAATTCTTCGATAACTGGCCCAATTGCACGACAAGGACCACACCATTCTGCCCAAAAATCAATCACAGAAAGCTTATCACTTTCCATTACCACTTGCTGAAAATTTGCATCTGTAAATTCTAATGCCATTTTTATTATTTTAATTTGTTATTGTATGTTATCTACAGTTCAAAAATAGTTCCAATCTTTTATACCTGCCCATTTGACTTTTCCACCTAATTGCATTGTCAATGGGGACAATTTATCTGCCATACCGGCATTTTAACTGACTAAGTTCACTTTCACGCCCAATTCAGGTGTTTTATCCAAGAACTCTACTAGTTCATCATTCATTAAAAAGCCTTTTTCTATGGTCAGTAAACTAGCAACCATTTGCTCTCTTGGTTCAATGAAGGTGATTTTGAAAGAGGATTTTCCAGGATTTTGTTTCAAGTTTTTCTCAAAGAAAGCAATCATTGATTCATTCAAATGCGCGGGGTGAATACTTAGTTCTATAGAACGGGTTTGATTTTGTTTTACCGTTTCCAATAGGGACATGGATTGAATTTTAAATTCAAAATTATTGGGTTGGTTAAAACGCGTTCTAAAGGATCCGTTGATATATACTTTTTGTCCAACTTCTAAATAGTTTTGAAACTTCACATAATCCTCGCTCCACAATAAAAAGTCGGTTTTGCTTGTAAAGTCTTCAATTACAAAGGATCCAAAATTCTTTCCAGTTTTGGTTATTCTATGTTGTACATCTGTAATTAAACCAGCTAATTTAAACATCCTGCCTAATTGATTAGGCTGGACTGCTAAATTGTCTTTGACTTCATTAAAATCAGCAATATTAGTGAAATTATAGTGACGCATTTCAAAGTTAAAATGATCCAAAGGATGACCACTCATAAACATTCCTGTCACGTCCTTTTCGTGTTCCAAGGTTTCCGTTAAAGTCCATTCTTCACAGGTCGCTAATTTAGGCAAGGGTACTTGCATGGCGGAAGGTAAATCACCAAATAGGGTATTGGTGGTGCCTGTGCTCATGGCTTGGGTTGCCTGTGCGTATTGAATTAATTTTTCTAATCCATTAGATCGGTCACCATCTGCTACATGAAAATATTGTGCTCGATGGTATTCTGGGAAACAATCAAAGGTTCCTGAATAAGCCAAACTTTCCAGTGATTTTTTATTAACTGCACGTGACAAAACGCGCTTAATATAATCCACCATATCTTGGAATGGACCATTTTTATCCCTTTCTAAAATAATAGCTTCAATGGCAGATTCTCCTACACCTTTTAATCCACCTAATCCAAATCGTATTTGACCTTGTTTGTTTACGGAGAACCCCTTTAAGGATTCATTGATATCTGGCCCCAGCACTTTAATGCCCATACGTTTACACTCTTCCATAAAGAAGGTGATTTTTTCAATACTTCCTGCATGATTCAAAACTGCAGACATGTATTCACCTGGGTAATGTGCTTTTAAATAGGCTGTTTGATAGGCTACAAAAGCATAACAAGTAGAGTGAGATTTATTAAAGGCATATTGTGCAAATGCTTCCCAATCCGTCCAGATTTTATCTAATACTTTTTCTGAATGTCCGTTCTTTACAGCACCTGCAACAAACTGTGCTTTCATTTTATCCAGCACCGATTTTTGCTTTTTACCCATGGCTTTACGCAAAACGTCCGCATCTCCTTTAGTGAACCCACCAATCTTTTGACTCAACAACATTACCTGCTCCTGATACACGGTAATCCCATAAGTATCCGCTAAGTATTCTTCCATTTCTGGCAAGTCATATTGAATCACCTCACGTCCGTGTTTACGTTCAATAAAGTTGGGGATATAGGCAATCGGGCCTGGACGATACAAGGCGTTCATGGCAATTAAATCTGCAAACTTATCAGGCTTTAATTCGCGCAAATATTTTTGCATTCCCACCGATTCAAATTGGAAAGTTGCGTTGGTTTCTCCCTTTTGATATAACTGAAAAGTTCTTTCATCATCTAGTGGGATATTGTCCAAATCAATTTTGATGCCATGATTCTGCTTGATTAATTCCAAAGCTGTTTTTAATATGGAAAGGGTCTTTAAACCCAAAAAGTCCATTTTAATTACGCCGGCTTCTTCAATCACCGAACCTTCAATTTGGGTAACCCATAAATCAGAATCTTTGGCGGTAGCCACAGGCATAATTTCGGTTAAATCTTTTGGAGCAATGATTATACCGGCTGCGTGAATACCTGTATTTCGAATAGATCCTTCTAGTTTTTCTGCTTCATGTAATACAGCTGCTCTTAAATCAGAACCGTTGTAGATTTCTCTTAATTTTTTAATATTATCAATATCATCTGATTGATAACCTTCTTTTTCAGCTAAGGATTTATCACCTTCTTTTGCTGTGATAGGAGCATGCAAACATCTATACAATTCGGTACCTGGTTTATCGGGTACCAGCTTTGCTAATAAGTTTGATTCTGCTAAAGGCAAATCCATTACACGTGCAACGTCTTTGATGCTACTTTTGGCCGCCATCGTACCATAAGTGATAATTTGTGCTACCTGTTCCTTGCCATATTTTTCAACTACATAATCAATTACTTTTTGACGGCCTTCATCATCAAAGTCCGTATCAATATCGGGCATGGACTTTCTGTCTGGATTCAAGAAACGCTCAAATAGCAACTGGTACTTAATTGGATCAATATTCGTAATGCCAATACAATAGGCTACCACACTTCCAGCTGCGGATCCACGACCAGGCCCCACAAACACATCCATTTCTCTTCCAGCTTTAATAAAGTCACTTACAATTAAAAAGTAACCTGCAAAGCCCATGGTCTGTATGGTGAACAATTCAAAATCAATTCGCTCTTGAATTTCTGCTGTAATTTCTGGATATCTTTTATGCGCTCCTTCCCAAGTGATATGCTTTAAGAACTCCCACTGATTCATATTCGCATCCTTGTGAATTTGGAATTCCTTTGGCAGAGGGAAAGCGGGTAGGAGGATGTCTTTTTTTAAGTTTAATATTTCAACCTTATCAACTATGTCATTGGTATTATCAATGGCTTCTGGAATATCACTAAACAATTCAATCATTTCAGACTGTGTCTTAAAATAAAA
>JACCDH010102994.1_pt1 | contig 16966 bp, 20 predicted proteins | sample 7442481 | NCBI WGS metagenome assembly JACCDH01 (sample SAMN15323433, study PRJNA562643) | freshwater metagenome | isolation source: river surface water | place: USA:Blue River Watershed | collected 2017-08-15
GCACAGATCGGAGAAGCGGAGGATGTTCATGGTGACGATGGGCAGGGGGCCCGGCAAAGCGCGGGCCAGCCCCCGATTTTAGGCAGCCTGGCCCTTCGGCCCGAGCGAGGCGCCTTCTCCGACGGCTACCCTGGGGTCAGGCCCTTACCAGCCCAGGCCCAGGCGCAGGGCGAGGTAGACCGCGGTGCCCAGGACGATGGTGGCCAGCGCGCTGCGGCGCCAGAAGAACACCGCCGCGCCCGCGAGCGCCCCGAAGAGGCGCGCGTCCTGCCAGGAGGCGATCAGCACGCCCTGGGACGTCACCACCTCGGGGACGACGACGGCCGCCAGGGCCGCGGCCGGCGCGAACTGCAGCCCGCGCGCCACCCAGGCAGGCAGGGTCCAGGGCCGGCTCGAGAGGAAGAAGAAGGCGCGGGTGATGACCGTGACCACGGCCAGGCCCCCGATGGTGGCCAGGGTCCAGAGGTCAGTGCCCGCGAAGAAGCCGCTCGTCATGCGCCCCCCTTGCGCGCCGGCACCAGGCGCTCGAACTGCAGGCACACGAGGACCGCGACCACGATGGCCACGACGATGTTCAGCTTGAGCGGCAAGGCATAGGCCACCACCGCGGTGACGCCCGCGACCGCCGTCGACATCACGCGCAGCCAGTGGTTGGTGAGCGAGCAGAGGATGGCCAGCAGCGCCAGGATGCCGGCGAAGCCCAGGCCCCAGTGCGTGGGCACGGCGCTGGCGAGCAACACGCCCACGAGGCTGGGCCCCATCCAGGCGGCCCAGATCAGGGCGTTGGCGCCCATGAGGAAAGCCAGCTGCGACTGCCGCCCCGCGAGGTCGGCGGCGGCATGCGGATGGCGCTGGGTCAGGAGCACATAGGTCATGTCCACCGTGAGGTAGCCGGCGAACAGGCGGCGCGCCAGCGGCAGGTGCATCAGGTACTGGCGCAGGTGCAGGCTGAAGACGACGAAACGCAGGTTCACGCAGAAGCCCGTCGCGAGCACCACCCAGGCGGGCGCGCCGGCGGCCAGCAGGGGCAGGGCCGCCAGCTGCGAGCTGCCGGCGTAGACCAGCAGCGCCATCACCAGGGCCTCGGGGATGGACAGGCCGGACTTGGCCATGGCCACACCAGTCATCAGGCCCCAGGCGATCATGCCGGGCACCTGAGGGGCGACGGCCCGCATGCCGGCGCGGAATTCGGGGTGCGCGCTCAGCGAGACAGGGACCGAGGCAGGGGCCTCGGACGCTTCCGCGGACGCGGGATCGGGCATGGACCGGGCGACCGGGGACTCTGCGGACTCGTCGCGCATGCCGGACGCGTCCTCAGCCTGCCTCGCGCAGGCGCTGTCCCGCCGACAGCGGAAAACCGCGCAGGAAGTCGGCCGCGGCCAGCCGCTTGCCGCCCGCGCGCTGCAGCTCGGTCGCCAGCAGCTGGCCCTGGCCGCAGGCGATACGCACGCCTTGCTCGTCGGCGGACAGCACCTGGCCCGGCAGCGCGCCCCCTGCGTCGGTCGGGAGGGCCTGCGCCCGCCAGACCTTCACCACCTCGGCGCCCAGCGCGCTGCTGGCGCCGGGGAAAGGGTCGAAGGCGCGCACCCGGCGGGCGATCACGTCGGCTGGCAGCGACCAGTCGATGTTCGCCTCGGCCTTCTCGATCTTGTGCGCGTAGGTCACGCCCTCGGCCGGCTGGGGCACCGGCGCCAGCCGGCCCTGGGCCGCGAGGTCCAGGGCCTGCAGCACCAAGTCGCCCCCCAGCGCCGCGAGGCGGTCGTGCAGGGCGGCGGTGGTGTCCTCGGGGCCGATCGGCAGGCGGCCGGTGAGGAGCATGTCGCCGGTGTCCAGCCCTTCGTCCATCTGCATGATGACCACGCCGGTCTCGGCGTCGCCCGCCTCGATGGCGCGGTGGATCGGCGCCGCGCCGCGCCAGCGGGGCAGCAGCGAGGCATGGATGTTGAGGCAGCCCAGTCGCGGCCATTGCAGGACCCAGGCCGGCAGGATGAGGCCGTAGGCCGCCACCACCATCACGTCGGGACGGGCGGCCTCCAGCGCGGCGCGCGCGGCCTGCGCGTCCTCGGGGTACTTGCCGTCCAGGCGCAGGCTGCGCGGCTGCGCCACCGGCAGGCCCTGCTCGAGGGCGAACTGCTTGACCGGGGAGGCCTGCAGCTTCATGCCGCGGCCGGCCGGCCGGTCGGGCTGGGTGAGGACCAGGGGAATCGTGCAGCCGGCCGCGTGGATGCGCTCCATCGCGACACGGGCGAACTCGGGGGTGCCGGCGAAGGCGACGCGCAGGCTAGAAGTCATGGTGCCCCCACGCTTGTCACTTCGTGTACTTCGCTGCCCCCCGAGGGGGTGCGAGCTTGCTTGAGGCGGCTCGGCGCTGCGCTCATTAGAGCCCCCACGCTTGTCACTTCGTGTACTTCGCTGCCCCCCGAGGGGGTGCGAGCTTGCTTGAGGCGGCTCGGCGCTGCGCTCATGAATCCCGCCGCCTCAGGCGCGCTGCGCATCGCGGCGGGCCTTGGACAGCTTGGTCTGGATGCGGTTGCGCTTGAGGGGGGAGAGGTACTCGACGAAGACCTTGCCCAGGAGGTGGTCCAGCTCGTGCTGGATGCAGATGGCCAGCAGGCCGTCGGCCTCGATCACCCGCTCCTTGCCGTGCTCGTCCTGCGCGCGCACCTTGACCTCGGTGGACCGCTCCACGCCGTCGTAGATGCCGGGCACCGACAGGCAGCCCTCCTCATTGAGCTTCTTGGTCTCGCTCGCCCAGATGATTTCCGGGTTGACCAGCACCAGGGGCTGGTCGCGGTCGTCGGAGACGTCGATCACCACCAGGCGCTGGTGCACGTTGACCTGGGTCGCGGCCAGGCCGATCCCGTTGGCGTCGTACATGGTCTCGAGCATGTCGGCGACCAGGGAACGCAGGGCATCGTCCACCTGCGCCACCGGCTTGGCGACGGTGTGCAGGCGGGCATCGGGGTAGACGAGGATGGGGAGCAGGGCCATGGAGCAAGTACGAAAAGAGCCTGCATTTTCGCCCAGGTCGCATGCCACCACCGGGCGGGCGGCCATGGCGGGCATGGCCGCCTCGGCGCCGCCGTGGCGCGGGGCCGACGGCTGGCGGGACCGCCTGATTGCCCTCGGGTCCGTCAGGCTGCAGAATCCGCCCCATGGAAGTACAAACTTTTTGCCTCTCTTCCGCCCGGCATGCGGCCCTTCTGGTGATGGCTGGCCTGGTAGCCGTCACCGCGTCCCCGGGTCTCCAGGCCCAGGCCAGCCCGCCGCCGCCCCCCGGCGTGCAGCTCGCCCAGGCCGCCTCCGTCACCTGGCCGGTGACGCCGGCCCAGAAGGCCCAGGCCCAGCAGGTGGCCCAGGCCGGGGTCCCGCTGGCCGACCTCGCGCCCGGCGCGCCCGAGCGCTACACCGTCAAGCGCGGCGACACGCTCTGGGCCATCGCCGGCCTCTTCCTGCAGAGCCCCTGGCGTTGGCCGCAGCTGTGGGGAATGAACATGGCAGAGATCGCCAACCCTCACCTCATCTACCCCGGCCAGCAGCTGGAGCTGGTGCGGGAGGGCGATCGCGCCCGGCTGCGCGTCGCGGGCCGGCCCGAAGGCGGCGGCGCCCCCGGCGAACCGCCGACGGTCAAGGTCCAGCCCCGGGTCCGCGGCGAAGCCCTGCCCGACCTGGCCCTGCCCACCCTGCGCCCCAACCTGATCGAGCCCTTCCTGGCCGACCCCCTGGTGGTGAGCGAGGCCGAGCTCGCGCAGGCCCCGCGCCTGGTGGCGGCCAGCGACAGCCGCGTCCTCCTCACCCGCGGCGACCGGGCCTATGCCCGCGGCCCCCAGGGCGCGCCCCTTGCCGGGCCGGAGGCCACCCGCGACTGGGTGGTGGTGCGCAACCCGCGTCCGCTGCGCGACCCCGCCACCGGCCGGGCCCTCGGCCTGGAGGTGCAGACGGTGGGCCGGGCCCGGCTCCTGCGCGGCGAGTCGGCCCAGGCGCAGCCGCCGGTGCCGGCCTCGCTGGACATCCTCTCGGCCAGGCAGGAGCTGCGCGCCGGCGACCGGCTCATGCCCCTGCCTCCGCGCCAGTTCGTGAGCTACGCCCCGCGTGCGCCCGAGGTGCCGGTCTCCGGCGCCCAGGTGCTGGCCATCTACGGCGACACCGTCGCCACCGTCGGCCAGAACCAGGTGGTGGCCCTCAACAAGGGCTCGGCCGACGGCCTGGCCAGCGGGCATGTGCTGGCCATCCTGCAGGAAGGCCGGCGCATCACCGACACGAGTGGCGAGGGCCGCGCCCAGGCGCTGCAGCTGCCCGAGGAGCGCAACGGCCTGCTGATGGTCTTCCGCACTTTCGAGCATGTGGCCTATGCGCTGGTACTGGAGACGCGCCAGGGCGTGAAGGTCGGCGACCGGCTCATCGCGCCGCGCTGAAACGGCCCGGGTATGGACGACGAGGAACTGGCCGCCTGGCTACGCCTGCTCCTGACCCCGGGCCTGGGACCGATGTCCCAGCGCAAGCTGCTGGCGGCCTTCGGCCTGCCGCCGCAGGTGTTCGCCGCCTCGCCCGCCGAACTCGGCACGCTGTGCAGCCCGGCGCAGGTGCGTGCGCTGCGTGAGCCGCCGGCGGGGCTGGACGCCCTGACCGCGCGCACCCGGACCTGGCTGGACGAAGGGCACACGCTCGACGGCCCCACGCGCCGCCTCATCACGCTGGCCGACCCCGATTACCCGCCCGCGCTGCTGGAGACCGCCGACCCGCCACTGCTGCTCCACGCCTGGGGCGCGCCGCTCGCCCGCGGGCCCCTGAACTGGCCGGCGATGGTCGCGATGGTGGGCAGCCGCAACGCGACACCCCAGGGCCTGGCCAATGCCCGCGCCTTCGCGCGCCACCTGGCCGGCGCCGGCTGGCCGGTGGTCTCGGGACTCGCGCTGGGTATCGACGGCGCGGCGCATGAGGGCGCGCTGGACGGCACGCTGGAAGGCGCATCCGGGCAGGCGGCGCAGGCCTGGGCCACCGTCGCCGTGCTGGGGACCGGGCTGGACCGCCTCTACCCGCGCCAGCACGCGGCCCTGGCCGCGCGCATCGCCGGGCAGGGCCTGCTGCTGTCGGAGTTCGCGCTCGGCACGCCGCCCCTGCAGGAAAACTTCCCCCGCCGCAACCGCATCATTGCCGGGCTGTCACGCGGCACCCTGGTGGTGGAGGCGGCGCCGCAGTCCGGCTCGCTCATCACCGCCCGGCTCGCCGCCGAGATGGGACGCGAAGTCTTCGCCATTCCCGGCTCCATCCACGCGCCGCAGTCGCGCGGCTGCCATGCGCTGCTGCGCCAGGGAGCCAAGCTGGTGGAGACGGCGCAGGACGTGCTCGAGGAGCTGGGCGAGCCCTCGCCACCGCCGCGCCCTGGGCCTGAGGCAGCAGCGTCTTTCGCCCGGGTGCCGCAACCGGCGGAGGACGCCGTCCTGGCCGCCCTCGGCTGGACGAGTGCCAGCCTCGACGAGCTCGCCGACCGCACCGGCCTGCCCACTGCACTGCTGCAGGCCCGGCTGCTCGAGCTCGAGCTGGACGGGCGGGTGGGCCGCCTGCCGGGCGGGCTGTTCCAGCGCATTGCCAGCGCCTGAGCTTGAACTTGAGTCTGGCCGCTCGGGAATACGTGCCGCGCGTGCACCGCGCCCGCCGGATGCCCACGACAGCGGATGCCCGGCGAAGGGCGGACGCAAGCCCGAACCGGGCGGCGCAATGGCGCCATCGGCGTGTCAGGACTTGCCGACAGGCACGTGATCTAGGCTATATTGGGGCCATGTTTGAAGTGCTGGTGTTCGTGTACGAAAACTACTGGCGCGGCGATGCCTGTCCCGAGCTGCAACAGCTTGGCCGCAAGCTCAGCGCCCATGGCTTCGAACCGGAGGAGATCCACGACGCGCTGGTCTGGCTTGATGGCCTCAACAGCGCGGCGCAGGCCATCCGCCTCCAGCCCGAAGAGGCCCCCCCGGCCGGCGCCCCCGCCGCCGATGCCTCCGAGCCGGCCCCCGTACTGGACGCCGACACCCTCCGCCTGCAATCGCCCGACAGCCTGCGCGTCTACTCCGTCGCCGAGCAGGACCACCTGGGCGCCCAATGCCTGGGCTTCATCAGCTTCCTCGAGTCGTCCGGCGTGCTGCCCCCGGCGATGCGCGAGATCGTCGTCGACCGCGCCATGGCCGCGCCCGGCGACCCGGTGGCGCTCGACGAGCTCAAGATCATCGTGCTCATGGTGTACTGGAGCTTCGGCACCGAGGTCGACGCCCTGGTCCTCGACGAGCTGTGCGACGACTCCGAGCACCGGGTGGCGCACTGACCTGAGCTCAGGCCTGGGTTCAGGCTACGGCGAGGCCCCGCACACGGGCACCTCCCAAAGAAAAAGGCCGCTTCGAGCGGCCTTTCTTCATTCCGGCGAGGGCGGTGTCAGACCACCGCGCCCGCGTTCGGGTCGCCCGGGTCGCTGCCGTCCTTGCGGGGCGCGGCCTTGACCAGGTCCTCGCGCTTGACGCCCAGCCACATCGCAATGGCGGCGGCCACGAAGACCGAGGAGTAGATGCCGAACAGGATGCCGATGGTCAGCGCCATCGCGAAGTAATGCAGCGTGGCGCCCCCGAACAGCAGCATCGACAGCACCATGATCTGGGTCGAGCCGTGGGTGATGATCGTGCGGCTGATGGTGGAGGTGATCGCGTTGTCGATGATCTCCACGGTGTTCATCTTGCGATAGCGCCGGAAGTTCTCGCGGATCCGGTCGAAGATCACCACCGACTCGTTGACCGAGTAGCCCAGCACCGCGAGCACCGCCGCCAGCACCGCCAGCGAGAACTCCCACTGGAAGAAGGCGAAGAAGCCCAGGATGATGACCACGTCGTGCAGGTTGGCGATGATGGCCGCGACCGCGAACTTCCATTCGAAGCGGATGGCCAGATAGATCACGATGCCCAGGACGACCACGCCCAGGGCCTTGAGGCCGTCGCCCGCCAGCTCCTCGCCCACCGAGGGGCCGACGAACTCGGTGCGCTTCAGGGTCACCTGCGGGTCGGCGGCCTTGAGGGTGGTCATGACCTGCTCGCTCTGCTGCGCCGAGCTCACGCCCTTCTTGGCGGGCAGGCGGATCATCACGTCGCGCGCGGTGCCGAAGTTCTGCACCTGCACGTCGGTGAAGCCCAGGCCCGACACGGCCTGGCGGATGCGCTCCACGTCGGCCGGCTGCTGGTACTGCACCTGCATCACCGTGCCGCCGGTGAATTCCACCGACAGGTGCAGGCCGCGCGTCACCAGGAAGAACACCGCCAGCGCGAAGGTGAGGAAGGAGATGATGTTGAACACCATCGCATGGCGCATGAAGGGGATGTCGCGCCGGATCTTGAAAAATTCCATGGCTTTGTTCCTTATCCCTTCTTGGCCACCGCGTCGGCCTCGGGCCGCCACACGGTGCCGATCGACACCGACTTGAGCTTCTTCTGCCGGCCGTACCAGAGGTTCACCAGGCCGCGCGAGAAGAACACCGCCGAGAACATCGAGGTCAGGATGCCGATGCAGTGCACCACCGCGAAGCCACGCACCGGGCCGGAGCCGAAGGCCAGCAGGGCCAGGCCCACGATCAGGGTGGAGATGTTCGAGTCCAGGATGGTGGCCCAGGCGCGGTCGTAGCCGGCATGGATCGCCGCCTGCGGCGCGACACCCATGCGCAGCTCCTCGCGCACCCGCTCGTTGATGAGCACGTTGGAGTCGATCGCCATGCCCAGGGCCAGGGCCATGGCGGCCATGCCCGGCAGGGTGAGCGTGGCCTGCAGCATCGAGAGGATGGCGACCAGCAGCAGCAGGTTCACCCCCAGCGCCAGGCCGGAGATCATCCCGAACAGCATGTAGTAAATGACCATGAAGGCCACGATGGCCGCGAAGCCCCAGGCGACGCTGTGGAAGCCCTTGGCGATGTTCTCGGCGCCCAGGCTGGGGCCGATGGTCATCTCCTCGATGATCTCCATCGGCGCGGCCAGCGAGCCGGCGCGCAGCAAGAGGGCCAGGTCATTGGCCTCGGTCACGCTCATCGAACCCGAGATCTGGAAGCGGTTGCCCAGTTCGCCCTGGATGACCGGGGCGGTCAGCACCTCGCCCTTGCCCTTCTCGAACAGCAGGATGGCCATGCGCTTTTGCAGGTTCTCCCGGCTGGTGTCACGCATGATGCGGCCGCCCTTGGCGTCGACGGTGAGGTCGACCTTGGGCTGCTGGGTCTGCGAGTCGAAGCCGGGCTGGGCATCGGTCAGGCTGTCGCCGGTCAGGATGACCTGCTTCTTCACGATGACCGCGCGGCCGTTGCGCTCGAAGTAGCGCTCGGCGCCGAAGGGCACCGGGCCAGTGCCCTGCTCGGCGGCGCGGGCCTCGGCGCTGTCATCGACCAGGCGCATCTCCAGGGTGGCGGTGCGGCCCAGGATGTCCTTGGCCTTGGCCGTGTCCTGCACGCCGGGCAGCTGCACCACGATGCGGTCCAGACCCTGCTGCTGGATCACCGGCTCGGCCACGCCCAGCTCGTTGATCCGGTTGTGGAGGGTGGTGATGTTCTGCTTGAGGGCCTGCTCCTGCACCTTGCGGGCGGCCTCGGGCTTGATGGTGGCGGTGAGGCGGTAGTCGCTGCCGTCGGGGCCAGTGGTGACGGCCAGGTCGGGGAACTGGTTGGCCACCAGCTTCTGCGCCTGCTCCATCACCGGGGCCTCGCGGAAGCGCACCTCGACGGCCTGGCCGTTGCGGTTGATGCCGCTGTGGCGGATGTTGGCCTCACGCATCTGAGTGCGCAGGTCGCCGGCGAAGGACTCGGCCCGCTTGGTGAGCGCGCCCTGCATGTCCACCTGCAGCATGAAGTGCACGCCGCCGCGCAGGTCCAGGCCCAGGTACATGGGCGCCGCGTGCAGCGCGCTGAGCCAGGCCGGGGAGGCGGGAATCAGGTTGAGGGCGACCACATAGGGCGCGTCGGCCGGGTCGGGCACCAGGGCGCGCTGGATCGCGTCCTTGGCCTTGAGCTGGTCGTCGGTGCTGTCCATGCGGGCGCGCACCGAGGTGCCTTCCAGCGCGATGGAGTGGGGCTTCAGGCCGGCCTGGGCCAGGGCCTGCTCGACCCGCGCCAGGGTGGTGGCGTCCACGCGGGTGGTGGACTTGCCGGCCGAGACTTGGACGGCCGGCGCCTCGCCGAAGAAATTGGGCAGCGTGTAGACGATGCCCACCAGCAAGGCGACCACCAGGATGACGTACTTCCAGAGCGGGTAGCGGTTCATGGACGGAGACTGCGAATCAGCGGGGGAGGGCCGCGAGGCCCGACAGGCGCGGGGGCCGGGCGGCGGGTGCCGCGCGGCCGGTCCCGGCGATTACTTCAGGGTGCCCTTGGGCAGGACCTGGGCGATGGCGCTGCGCTGCACCTGGATCTCGACGCCGGCGGCGACTTCCAGGCTGATGTAGCTGTCGCCCATCTTGGCGATCTTGCCGGCGACGCCGCCGGCGGTGACGATCTCGTCGCCCTTGGCCAGGGCCTCGAGCATGGCCTTGTGCTCCTTCTGGCGCTTCATCTGGGGGCGGATCATGACGAAGTACAGGACCACGAACATGAGCACGAGCGGCAGCATGCCGGACAGGGAGGAGAACATGTCGCCGGCACCGGCGGCGGCCGGGGCGGTCTGGGCGTAAGCGGAGGAAATGAACACGGGAGCTCCTGGTTCTTGGGGAAACATGCAAAGCCGCCGGGGCACGGGCTGTCCGGAAAGGGACTGTCCGGCCGTCCGACGGCGCTTGGCGGGCATTGTAGGGTGTGCGCCCTCTCGGAAAGCCCGACGGGGAGAAGGGACGCGCGGGCCGCGCTCAGCGCGCCTGGGGCTCGGTCATCTGGGGGCCGCCGGCAGGCGCAGCACCGCGCGCAGCCCGCCCAGACCGGCCGAGGCCTCCAGCGCCAGACGCCCCCCGTGCAGGCGGGCGCCGTCCTGGACGATGGCCAGCCCCAGGCCGGAGCCGGGCACCGATTCGTCCAGCCGCACGCCCCGGTTCACCACTTCCGCCAGGCGGTCGGCGGCAATGCCAGGCCCGTCGTCCTCGACCGTGATCTCGAGCTGCGCCGGGTCGTCTTCGGCCGCCCGCGCCGCCACCCGGACCCGGCTGCGCGCCCACTTGCCCGCGTTGTCAAGCAAATTGCCCAGCATTTCCTGCAGGTCGGGCGCCTGGCCGGCGAAGTCCGGGAGAACCTGGGACAGCTCGCTGTCCCAGGCCAGTCCGCGGTCGGCATGCAGGCGCGGCAGGGTCCGCAGCAGCCCCTGCAGGACGGGGGCGACGGCGCAGCGCTGGCCGGGCTGGCGGCCGGCGGCCATGCGGGCGCGGGCCAGGTGCCAGTCGACCTGGCGCCGGGCGGCCGCTACCTGGGCGCGGACCTGGGGCGCCCAGCCGGGCTCGCCGGGGGCACCCGCACCCGTGGCTGCACCCGCACCGGCGTCGCCGCGGGCCGCGAGCTGGTCCAGCACCGCCAGGGGCGTCTTCAAGGCATGGGCGAGGTTGCCGGCCTGCACCCGGGCCTGCTCCACCATCTCCTGGTTGCGATCGAGCACCGAGTTGAAGCCGTCGACCAGGGGCTGCACTTCAGCCGGAAAGCGCCCCGCCAGGCGGGCGGTCCGGCCCGATTGCAGCTCGCGCAGGCTGCGCTGCAGGTCACGCAAGGGACGCAGGCCCACCGCCACCTGGGCCCAGGCCGCCGCGGCGAGCAGCGCACCCAGGACCGCGAGCGACACCCCCAGCATGCGGGAGAACTCGGCGGCGGCGGCCTGCGCCGGGGCCAGGTCCCCGGCCACCGCGAGGCGCCAGGCGCCGGCGCTGCCAGCGGCCTCCTCCTCCCTCCCCTGGGCGCGAACACTGCGTTCGAGCACCAGCAGCGGCCGGTCCTGCGGCCCCGGGACCGTGTGCACATGGATCTGGCCGTCGGCCGGCACGTCGACCGGCAGGGTCAGCTGGGCGTCCCACAGCGAGCGCGAGCGGGCAAGGGCAGGCTTCGGGAGTGCGGGCTCCGCGCGGCCATCCGCCGCAAGCGCGTCGAGCTGCCAGTACAGGCCGGACAGGGGACGCTGCCAGCGCGGGTCTGGCAGCGAAGCCGGGTCGATGCGCGGCGGCGCGCCCGGCGTGAAGTCGAGCCGGGCGGTGAGCTGGTCGAGCTGCTGCGTGAGCTCGGCCTGGAACTGGCGCTGCACATGGTCGGCGAACAGGCGACCCAGGGCGAACCAGGCGAGCACGAGCGCGACCGCGATGGCGGCCAGGGTGGCCGCCAGCAGGCGCCAGCGCAGGGACCGCGATGCGTTCACGGCGCCACCAGCCGGTAGCCCAGGCCACGCACCGTCTCCAGCCCGACCCCGGGCAGCTTGCGCCGCAGGCGGGCGATGAAGACCTCGATGGTGTTGGAGTCACGCTCGAAGTCCTGCGCGTAGATGTGCTCGGTCAGCTCGGCGCGCGAGACCACCGCGCCCGGCCGATGCATCAGGTAGGACAGGACCTTGTATTCGTGCGCGGTCAGGGTCACCGGCTGGCCGTCCAGCGTCACCCGGCCGCTGCGGGTGTCCAGCGACAGCGGGCCGCAGGCGAGCAGGGGCGAGGCCAGGCCGCCGGCGCGGCGGATCAGGGCCCGCAGCCGGGCCAGCAACTCCTCCGGGTGGAAGGGCTTGGTGAGGTAGTCGTCGGCGCCGGCGTCGATGCCCGCCACCTTCTCGTGCCAGCTGTCCCGCGCAGTGAGGATGAGAACAGGCATGGTGCGGCCCGCCTCGCGCCAGCGCTGGAGCACCGTCAGGCCGTCGACCTGCGGCAGGCCGAGGTCGATGACCACCGCGTCGAAGCTCTCGGTCTCACCCAGGAACTGGGCGTCGCGGCCGTTGTCGGCCTCGTCGACCGCGTAGCCGGCCTCCTGCAGGCCAGCGCGCAACTGCGCGCGCAGCAGGGGTTCGTCTTCGACGAGCAGGATGCGCATCGGAAAAGTCTATCGCCGTGCCGCGCCCGGGCCGCGCACCCGCAGCACTTCGGCGTTGCGGGCGTCGACCGCCAGCTTGACCAGCTGGCCGTCGGGCTGCAGCAGGCGGATCTCGTAAATCCAGCGGCCGTGCTCGCGTTCAAGTTCCACCTCGAGCACCTGGCCGGGGTGGCTGCGCGCGAGGCGTTCGAGCGCCGCGGTCAGCGGCATCACCTCGCCGGCCTGCAGCGCGCGGCGGGCCTGTTCATGGTCGGCCTCGCCGGCGCGGGCCGCATCCAGGGGCGCGGCCCAGAGCAGGGCCGCCACCAGAACGCCCGCCAGGCCGGCAGCTCGGGCGCGCAGGTCACCGCGGCACGCGGTGCCTCGGCGCGGTGGGAGGGAGGAGCGGAGGGGGAACATCTCGACCGCAGTATGCGGCGTGAACATGAACAGCGGATGAACGGGCGCTTCAGAAACGGTTCAAGCGGGGCTTCGAACAATGGGCGTCATGAACACGAACCGCACGCTGATGATCGTTCCCGCCCGCGCCGCCGGGCCCCGGGCATGGGCCGCAGGGCAGGCGCAGGGGTCGCAACTGGCGATGATGCGCCGACTGGCACAGCGAACCGTCCAGGCCCTGGCCCTGGCGTCCTCGCTGGCCCTCCTCCCCGCCGCACAGGCCGCTGACACCAGCCCCGCGCAGCAGCTGGCCCACTGGACCGCGCAGGCGGGCGGCAAGGCCGACGCCGCGCGCGGGCAGGCCTTTTTCACCCAACGGCAAGGCGGTGAGTGGTCCTGCAGCAGCTGCCACGGCAGCCCGCCCACGGCGCCGGGCAAGCACGCCAGCACCGGCAAGTCCATTCCCCCGCTGGCCCCCGCCTTCAACCCGCAGGCCTTCACCGACAGCGCCCGGGTGGACAAGTGGTTCCGCCGCAATTGCAAGGACGTGGTCGCGCGTGAATGCACCGCCGCCGAAAAGGCCGACGTGCTGGCCTACCTGACCCGGCTCAAGCCCTGAGCCACGCCGATGCACCACGACACAGGGAGACCCAGGATGAACTTCGCACGCCAGACACACCGCGCGCCGGCCCGTTTGCCCGAAGCGGAGGAGCCGACGCAAGCGACTCAGGCCGTCGGCGAACCACGTCCCCGGTTCGCCGGCCTGCGCCCGCTCGTGATCGCGATCGCGACCGCCGCCCTGGCGATCGCCTTCCCCCTCGCCCACGCCGACAGCGGCCGGCAGATGCCGGCCCAGGTTCCCGCGGCCTACACCCAGGAATGCGCGGGCTGCCACCTGGCCTACCCGCCGGGCCTGCTGCCCGCAGCCTCCTGGCAGCGGATCATGGGCGGGCTGGACAAGCACTACGGCAGCGACGCCTCGCTGGACGCTGCCACCGTGCAGCAGATTTCCGGCTGGCTGCAGGCCCATGCCGGCACCGACAAGCGGGTGAGCGAGGCCCCGCCGCAGGACCGCATCACCCGCTCGGCCTGGTTCGAGCGCAAGCACCGCACGATCGAGCCGGCCACCTGGAAGCTGGCCAGCGTGAAGAGCGCCGCCAACTGCGCCGCCTGCCACACCGGCGCCGAACAGGGCCGCTTCAGCGACAACGACCTGCGCCAGCCGGCCGGCCTGAGCGCCAGCCAGAAACGTCGCTGGGGCGACGACTGAACCCGGCCCGCCCCAGCTGCCCCCACTGCGTCAACCCCTTCCGCCTTCACCCGACTCTCACGAGGAGAACTTCATGACCTCCACCCTCCACCCCGCCTCCGCCACGGCCGGCGCCGCGCCCCGCGCGACGGCCTCGGCCACCCGGCCGCCAGCTGCGCGCGGCCGCCGCACCGTCGACGCGCCCACCCGCATGTTCCACTGGCTGTTCGCCCTGGGCTTCGCAGGCGCCTGGATCACCGCCGAGAGCGAGCGCTGGCGGCTGGTGCATGTGACGCTGGGCTACATCGTGGCCGGCCTGCTGGTGTTCCGGCTGGTCTACGGCCTGCTCGGGCCGCAGCCGGTGCGGCTGTCGACGCTGGCGCGCAAGCTCAAGGCCTTCCCCACCTGGCTGCGCGGCGTGCCCCGCGGGCAGGCCCTGACCCTGACCTGGTGGCGGCAGGGCCAGCCTCTGGCCATGGTGCTCGCCACCACGCTGCTGCTGGCGCTGGTGCTGCCGGTCACTCTGAGCGGCTACGCCAACTACAACGACTGGGGCGGCCCCGTCGGGTCCGAGCTGATGGAGGAGATACACGAGTTCTTCGGCAACTTCTTCCTGGTCGGCGTGCTGGCACACATCGGCCTGGTGCTGGGCCTGTCCCTGCTGCGCCGTCGCAACCTTGCGCAGCCGATGCTCACCGGCCGCATCGAGGGCGAGGGCCCGGACCTGGTGAAGAAGAACCGCAGCTGGCTCGCCGCCCTGGTCCTGCTGGCGGTGCTGGCCTTCGGCGCCTGGCAGTGGCAGACCGCGCCGGCGAGCGGCGCCGGAGAGGCCGGCGGCACCCGGGTCGAGCGCGTGGGGCACGATGACGATTGAGGCTGCCGAAGGACGGGGCGCTACAGTCGCTCCATCTGCCTGCACGCCCATGACTCGCGACACCCCGCTTCCCTCCGGCCTCGTGGCCCTCGTCGGCGACGAGGGCAGCGGCAAGACCCGCTGGCTGCGCCGCCTTTGCGGCGAGGGCGGCTCGGACGACATGGGCACTGAGCCCCACCCGGACGCGCTCTGGCTGGACCTCACCCTGCCGGGCCAGGACGAGGCCCGGCCCGATCAGGTGTGGGACGCGCTGCGCGCGCGATGCCCGCGCTGGAATGCGACGCTGCATGGCGATCTGGTGGAGGCCCTGGGCCTCGCGCCGCATCGCGAGAAGCAACTCTTCATGCTCTCCACCGGCAGCCGGCGCAAGGTGGCGATCGCCGGGCTGCTGGCCGCTGGCGCCACGGTGACCTGCCTGGACCAGCCCTTCGCCGCACTGGACGCCGCCTCGCGGCGGGTGCTGCGTGAATTCCTGGAAGATGTGGCCAACCACCCCTCACGCACCTGGGTGGTGGCGGATTACGAGGCCGACCCGGCGCTGCCCTGGCGGCAGGTCATTCGAATGAACGGATCGGGCGGAAATATCCCTTGATGCAGCCCGTGTGACGCAGGCAGATCTGGATGTGGCTGTGGCTGCGAAAGCCCGCCCCCTCGTAAATGGGTTGACCTTCCAGAAAGGGACCGCGAACGGAGTCGTAGGGCGACATCCCTCCCTCCAGCCGCAGTTCATGCAAAGTGTTCAGAACCATGCAGTCCAGCTTGCGGCCGGCCTTGTCGGGCGATGCCCCGACGTTGGAGGGCAGCGGCTGCCCCGCATGGCCGGCGATGCTCACCAGCGCCTCATGCGCCCGGACCACCTCCCGCATGGCATTGCGATCGAACAGGTCCAGGCAATGCCGCAGGTCGATGATCGCCCCCAGAACGAAGGGCGTGGCGATCCGCCCTTCCCTCTTTCGGAGTGTGGCCCACTCGCGGGCTCTACCCGGGTTGCCCTCCCAGAAATAGATGCCGTGGCCGAGCCAGTCATAGGCCCGCTCCGAAGGCTTGAGATGGAACTCCTTGCCGGAAAGAATCCTTTCTCCGACCGAGAGGTCGCATCCATGGAAACCCAGGATGAAGCTGGGCTGGTACTCGTAGGCGGAGCCGTCCACCGGCTCAATCGCGATAGGGCTTGGCGAGGCGGCCCTTCGCATCGAGGATCCCTGCGCGCTGCAGGAACGCCACGGCGCTTTCCCTGCTGTGGGTGATCTTGAGCAGCTGCGCCTTGAAAGCGCCCAGCTCGCGGTCAGGCACCGGGTGGGGCAACGGGCCGAAATTCCGACCGGAATTTGGAACGGCCTGCTGACCCGCTGGCAAAGGGTGTCTGGACTTCTGGACCATCACATGCATCGTGCGCTCCAAGGGCGGGACTTTTCGGTCGATCCGATGGCCGACCCGCCCAAACGGGCCTGGTCGCAATGCACTGCCAACGTGCTCTCTGTCATCGGGTCCGCATTCTGGGCCCACGCGTCGCGTGCGAATGCCGCGGGTTTGGGAAAGATGCCAGGGACGTACAGCCCGCGAGGTTCAGCCTGCGGGATTCAGCCCGGAATCTCCGGCTCCACCAGATCCGCCAACTGCATTAGCGACTCCTGCCAGCCCAGGTAACACATCTCCAGCGGAATCACCTCGGGGATGCCGGCCTGGGTCACGCTGATCTCGGTGCCGCAGGACACCGCCTTCAGGTCCACCGTCACCTCGAGCACGCCGGGGAGATGGGGATCTTCGAACTGGTCGGTGTAACGCAGGCGCTGGCCCGGCACCAGCTCGAGGTACTCGCCGTGAAAGGCATTGCCCGTGCCCGTGCCGAAATTACGGAAGGACATGCGGAAGCGCCCGCCGACGCGCGGGTCCATCTCGTGCACCTGACAGGTGAAGCCGCGCGGCGGCAGCCACTTGGCCATGGCCTCGGGCTCGAGGAAGGCGCGGTAGACGCGCTCGGGCGGCGCGCGCAGCACGCGGTGGAGATGGACGGCGCGATCGGCGGCGGTGGCGGCCATGGGGGCTCCTCGAGCGGGGTGAGTGAGGTCGGGCATGCGGGGCGGATCAGGCCCTGCGCTGCTGGCCCGGCGGGGTCAGCGGGGCCCGCCACTGTGCCATGAGTGCATCCCAACGAGGGCGCACCTGGGCCAGGTGCCGCTCCTTGACATGCCCGAAGCCCCGGATCTGCTCGGGCAGCCGTGCGATCTCCAGGGCCTGGGCGTGGTTGCCGGCATTGAGCACGGCGATCACCTCCGAGAGGCTGGCGCGGTAGGCCTCGATCAGCGCCCGCTCGCCACGGCGCTCGGCCGTGCGGCCGAAGGGATCGAAGGCGGTGCCGCGCAGGAACTTGAAGCGCGCCAGCACCCGGAAGGCCGCGCCCATCCAGGGGCCGTACTTGCGCTTGACGAGCTCGCCCTTGTCATTGGTCTTGGCCAGGAGCGGCGGTGCCAGGTGGTAGTTCACC
>JACCDH011629114.1_pt1 | contig 16966 bp, 12 predicted proteins | sample 7442481 | NCBI WGS metagenome assembly JACCDH01 (sample SAMN15323433, study PRJNA562643) | freshwater metagenome | isolation source: river surface water | place: USA:Blue River Watershed | collected 2017-08-15
GTATTGTTGCGTCATCGCAGTTTATTAAAATATCAATGGCCCGAATACGGGCCATTGAGTAATAAAAATCATTTAAAATTATCCTTCATTATTCGGATTATGCTCTCTTGGTTTTTGCTCTGGTCTAGGCATTAAGGCTTTACGACTTAACTTAAACTTGCCAGTCTTTGGATCAAGACCAACCAATTTAACTTTTACCATATCTCCTTCCTTGAATAACCCATCCATAGACTCAAGACGGCTCCAGCTGATTTCACTGATATGCAATAATCCTTGCTTACCCGGCATAAATTCTACAAATGCACCGAATTCTTTAATGCCTTTAATAGGTCCTTCGTACACATCTCCTACTTCAGGTACAGCAGTAATACTGCGAACCCAATTAACTGCTTTATCTAAACTTTCTTTAGAAGCAGAGAAAATACTTACTTCACCTGTATTACCTACTTCTTCTATATTTACGGTAGCACCAGTTTCACGCTGAATTTCTTGAATCACTTTTCCTCCTGGTCCTATCACAGCTCCAATAAATTCTTTGTCAATAATCAACTTAACCATTCTTGGAGCATGTGGCTTCACTTCGGCTCTATGAGCAGGAATGCATTCATACATGGCATCCAAAATATGTAATCTACCTGCACGTGCTTGTGATAAAGCTTCCATCATCACTTCCATACTTAGACCATCTACTTTGATATCCATTTGTACGCCACAAATACCATCTCTGGTTCCTGTAACTTTAAAATCCATATCTCCTAAATGATCTTCATCTCCTAAGATATCAGTTAAAATGGCATATTTACCGTCTTCACGAGTGATTAAACCCATTGCCACGCCACTAACATGTTTAGGAACAGGAACACCTGCATCCATTAATGCCAATGATCCTGCACAAACAGTAGCCATTGATGAAGAACCATTACTTTCTAAAATATCACTTACAATTCTAACTGTGTAAGCAAACTCTGTTGATGATGGCATCATTTGCTTTAAAGAGCGCTGTGCTAAGTTGCCATGGCCAACTTCTCTTCTTCCTACACCACGCATCATCTTCACTTCCCCTGTAGAAAAAGGTGGGAAATTATAATGCAAGAAGAATTTAGAGTATTCTGATTTTGCTGCTGTTTCAGACAACAATTCATCTAATTTAGTACCAAAAGTAACCGTTGTAAGTGATTGAGTTTCACCTCTTGTAAATAGAGCAGACCCGTGTGGAGTTGGAAGTGGTTCAACTTCCATTGCCAATGGTCTTACTTCATCTAACTTACGACCGTCTAAACGAATTCGGTCTTCTAAAATCATATTTCTTACTACTTCCCACTTAAGGTCTTCGTAATATTTTTTGGCTAATTTCTTCTGTAAGTCTGTTGCGTCTTCAGGCAAACTGGCCATGATTTCATCTTTTAATGCACTGTATGCATCAGAACGCTCGTGCTTGGCTGAACCCTTTCTAGAAATTTCATATACTCGGTCTTTCGCAAACTTGTATACCAATTCTTTGATTTGTTCGTCTTGCTCAGGCTTCTTATAATCACGCTTAGTAGTAACACCAGCTTTTGCTCTTAATTCTGCTTGTGCTTTGATTTGTATACGAATGGCATCATGTGCAATTTCTAATGCTTTCACTAAATCTTCTTCTGCACATTCCTTTGCTTCACCTTCTACCATCATCAAATTTTTCTCGGTAGCAGCAATTAAAAACTCTAAATCTGAATTAGCTAACTCAGTTCTAGTTGGGTTGATAATGAATTGACCATTCACTCTGGCAATTCTTACTTCTGAAATAATTTCTTTAATTGGAATATCTGAAACAGCCAAAGCAGCCGATGCAGCCAAGCAAGCCAAAGAATCTGGCAAAATTTCTGCATCGCTAGATATCAAACTCACTAATACCTGAACATCACATAGATAATCTTCAGGAAACAAAGGTCTTAATGCACGGTCAATTAAACGGCTGGTTAATATTTCATAATCATTTAATCTTGCTTCTCTCTTGAAAAAAGAGCCTGGAACTCGGCCTGCAGAAGCAAATTTCTCTTGATAATCTACGCTTAAAGGGAAAAAATCCTGCCCATCTTTAGGGTCTTTATTAGCTACTACAGTAGCCATGATAATACAGTTTCCTTGTTGAACAGTAACTGCTCCGTCTGCTTGACGGGCTAATTTACCAGTTCCAAGGGTTACCTGACGTTTTTCGTCGAGGTTAAATTGAACACTTATTGGTTGTGATAACATAATCGTTTTTATGAATGGTGTGGAAGCAATTAAGCCAAAATCAATATTCAGATAGGCTGATTGTAAGATACAGGATAAAACAACTATTCCCAACTACAATAAAATGTGAGTTGGGAATGGTTTTATAACATGACTGAAGAATTATTTTCTCAGACCTAATTTTTCAATTAGCGCACGGTATCCGCTTAAGTTATGCTTTTGCATGTAAGCCAATAAACGCTTACGCTGACCAACCATCATCATCAATCCACGCTGAGTTGAATGATCGTGCTTGTTCGCTTGTAAGTGCTTTGAAATATGGGCAATACGCTCAGTTAAGATAGCAACTTGCGCTTCAATAGAACCTGTGTTGCTTGCTTTTCCACCAAATTCAGCAAAAATGCTGGCTTTTCTTTCTGTAGTTAAATAAGGCATCTCTAAGTTTTTAAATAGACTCCGGAATTAGACTCTTTCTTTTTTTTCGGTGCAAAAGTACCATTTTTCCTTAAAAAATACAAATTATATGCATTTTTTTAGTTTATGCCACTGAAAAGGGGCGAATTCCCTTTTGGAGCATATTGTTTCATATAAAATAGCTGAGTTATGCAGCATAAAAAATATTAATTTGTCTTATCTTCATTCATTCTAAATTAATCATTATTAACTCTTTATGTTCGCGGTAACTATTTTAGGAAACAATTCAGCATTACCGGCCTACGATCGGCACCCAAGTGCTCAGATAGTTACCATCAACGACCAACTCTTACTGATTGATTGTGGTGAAGGTACTCAAATGCAATTGTCTAGGTATAAAATTCGCAAAGGAAAGCTGAACCATATTTTTATTTCTCATTTGCATGGAGACCATTATTTTGGGCTAATTGGGTTAATCAGTAGCATGGCTTTATTAAATAGAGAGCAACCGCTCCATCTTTTTGCCCCTCCAGGATTAGAGGAAATCATCTCACTACAGTTAAAAGTTGCTTCCACTACCCTTCCTTACGAACTAATTTTTCATCCCTTAAATGAAGAAGGGGTTATTTTAGATACACCTAAATTTTCAGTTGAAACCTTCCACACTCAACACCGTATTCCTTGTTGGGGTTTTTTAATAAAAGAAAAAAAACATCCTAGAAAATTAGACAAAGAAAAAGCCATCGGCCTAAATATTCCAGCTGCATATTATGCTTCGCTAAAAATGGGATACGATTATACAGCTAAAGATGGCTCAGTCGTTTACAATGACCAGGTAACTTTACCTAATCTCCCAGCAAAAAGTTATGCTTATTGCGCCGATACTGTTTTTGATGAGCGGTTAATTGAAATAGCGAAAGATGTGACAATGATTTATCACGAAGCCACTTATTTAAATGGAATGGAAGAAAGAGCAGCTGCTCGATTTCATTCAACCACTTCTCAAGCTGCAACAATAGCATTACATGCAAACGCTGGAGGATTATTACTCGGCCATTTTAGTAGCAAATTTGAAGAGCTTCACGACTATTTAAAAGAAGCTTTAGAAGTATTTCCTAAAACCCAATTAGCTATTGAGGGTGTTACTTTTAGAATATGACAACATCTACTTTAAGGCCCATCACCTTAATTTTTATTGTAACATTTTTTTGCACCAAAACTAGTTTGGCTCAATACCAAAAAGAAATTGATAGTCTAAAAAAAATAACGCCAACCGTTATAAAAGATACCAATCAATTAAACAACTTGGCTCAACTGGCCTTTTACTATTCGTTTATTGATTCTGTTAATACTTTTAATTACGCAAATCTTGTTAGCAGTTATTCCAATACATTTATCTATAAACCAGGTACTGCTGCATCCCTTAGAGCAAAAGCCAATTATTTTATCATCAAAAGAGTTCCGCAAAAAGCCATCCCCTATTTGAATCAAGAAGCAATTATTTGGCAACAGATTAAAAGGCCCAAAGAAATGGCTGCCAACTATACGATGTTGGGACAAGCTTACTCTTTATTAGGAAATTTTGAAGAATCGGCAAATCATTTTGACAAAGCTGAATCAATTTACAAGAAATTAAATGATTTAAAAGCCTTAAGTGTTCTATATCACAACGCCGGGGCCATGTTTACTGAAAAGACTGAACCTAGGTTGGCATTGGTTTATTTAATTAAGTCTTTAGAAATACAAGAATTATTAAATGACACCAAAACAATCGGGGCTACTCAAAATAATATTGGTAGGCTTTTTTATCAAACTAAGAACTATCCAAAAGCAATAGAATATTTCAAAAAATCTATTCAATCCAATTATAATTCGCAAGATTGGAGAAATTTAGGCATTGCTCATGTAAATATTGCCAACGTTTATGTTGATTTAAATGATTATCCCAAAGCCATTGAAGAACTCAACAAAAGTTTAGGTTATTTTAATAGAGTAGATTTTAAACGCGGCATGCAAGTGGTGTACAATAATATGGGCGCCATGAATATTAGGCAGCAAAATTATGAAGCAGCTATCCCCTTACTGAAAAAAGGACTGGAATTAGCCAACCTTAATCAATCCAAGGCTGGCGTTGCATTAATTGAACAGAACATTGGATTTTCGTTGACGGGCTTAAAAGAGTACAATCAAGCACTTGAATGGTTTGAGAAGGCCGAGAAAACAGCCATAGAAACAAAGGCCGATGATTACAGTTTTGGAGAAATATATAATCATCGATCTTCTTTAGACTCTGCAATGGGGAATTTTCAAAGCGCATTGGTATATCGTACCAAATACATGCGTATAAATGAAAAGTTCATGGGAGATAAAGTAATTAAAGAAGTAAATGAATTACAAACCAAATATGAAACCCAGAAAAAAGAATATGCCATATCCCTTCTAAATAAATCTGACTCAATAAAATCGCTTGAAATCGCGAATCAACAATTGGCTATTAATCAAAGTCTATTTAAAATAGCTGAACAAAAATTAAAACTTGCAGATGCAAATTTGCAGATCATATCAGACAGTTTGTTGCTAACTGAACAAAACAAGCAATTATTACAAGCTAAATTAGATTCAAGTTATAAAGAAGAAAAAATACTTCGACTTGCAGAACAAAACAGAATCAAAGAGCTTGAAGTTGGCAGAAAGAATAATCAAATTATTATTGTATTAATTAGTATGGGCTTCTTAGCCTTAGCCATTTATTTTGTTTATAGAAGAAATAAATTAATTCAAGAAAAAAACTATCAGCAGAAACTCCTAGAAGAACAAAAAAATGCTGCAAAAGCAGTAATTAATGCAGAAGAGCAAGAAAGAAAAAGAATTGCTAGTGATTTACATGATGGTGTTGGACAATTAATGTCTGCTGCTTGGATGAATTTACAAGCATTTAAAAACCAAATTGAATTATCCAATATTAAAGGATTTGATTTACTAGATAAATCACTAGAACTAGTAAATGAAAGTTGCAATGAAGTAAGACAAGTGAGTCACAATATGATGCCGAATGCATTATTACTAAAAGGATTGGTTAAAGCAGTTCAAGAATTTATAAGTCAAATAAACCAACAAAACTTAAAAATCAATTTAACTACCGAAGGACTTAACCATAGCCTACCCTCTCATATTGAAACTGTACTTTATAGAGTTATTCAAGAAAGTGTCAATAATGTAATTAAACATGCAAAAGCGAGTAAGCTAGACATTTCAATTATCAAATCAATAGACGGAATAGATGTCATGATTGAAGACAATGGAATTGGATTTAATATCAATCAATTGAATCAAAATGCAGGAATTGGTTTATCAAATATTCAATCAAGAATTCAATACTTGGAAGGTACCGTAGAATGGAATTCAAGCAATAACAATGGCACATTAGTCGCTATATTTATACCATTCGATAAACAAAATTCCAACCTTTTATAATGATACATATTGGCATTGTAGACGACCATCAAATTGTTATTGACGGATTATCCGCTTTACTGAATAATCAGGAAGATATTTCGATTGTTTGTACAGCTAATAATGGCAAAGAAATGTTAGACCATTTAATGGAAAACAATATTGATGTATTGCTAACAGACGTGATGATGCCCGAGATGAATGGACTTGAATTAGCAGAATTGGTAAGTATCATGTACCCCAATACAAAAATTATTGCTTTAAGCATGAATGGTGAAGGCGTAATTATTGATCAGTTAATCAATAAAGCATCTATCAGTGGATACTTATTAAAACAATCCAATGCACATGAATTGGTTATTGCAATAAAAAAAATTGCAGCTGGGGGTCAATATTTTCCTGATAATATACTAGATGCTTTAGAAGCTCATTCTACTAATAAAGATATTGTAGAAGCTGCTCATTTAACTAATCGGGAAATTGAAGTGATTAGTTTAATGGAAAAAGATTTATCCAATAAACAAATAGCTGAAACACTTAATATTGCTGTTAGAACAGTAGAGACACACCGAAAAAATATTTTTCGTAAAACAGGCACCAACAATTTGCTTTCCTTAGTTAAATGGGCTTACGAGCATAAACTACTTTCTTAATCAAAAAGCTTTTGCCCTTTTTAAAATCGGCAATCCTTTTGCTTCATTAATCACAATAGACAATTCGGTAGCTTTAACTGGATTAGGCAATAAAATAATACGTTTATTACCTATCGTAGTAATAGTTTCTTGAAATACTTGTTCTCCGTTTAAGGATAAACTAATATTGGCTGAAGCAATTTTTTGACCATATTTTAAATCTTCTTCTAGAACAATACCATTAATAGTAGCAGGTGATTTTAACATATAATACCAAGTACTCGTTTTTTTGGGATTATTTTTATCTGGACCTGCTTCATTCATTGCTGCATTTTTGAAATGGTCCACTTTTTCAATTTGATCAATCTTTTCTTTTAACCCCTTTAAGGAAACTATATCATTTTCATGAATCAATCCTCTTGCATCAGGTGGCACATTCAATAATAAATTAGCCCCTCTACCCACAGATTCTAAGTAAATTTTGAATAATTGATCCGCTGTTTTTACTTTATCATTCTCGGTATTTCTATGAAACCAACCCGGACGAATACTTACATCCACTTCCGCAGGAATATAATTTTGTCCTTTATAATTCCCTTTCCCTAATGTATCCTGGTGTGGTGCACCGAGTCCTCTTTTGAAACCTGCGGTATCCAATAAATTCCAATTGGTTTTACCTGCAAACCCACTTTCATTGCCCACCCAACGAATATCTGGACCAATGTCACTAAAAATAACTGTTTGAGGAGATCGTTTTCGAACCAGTTGTTCATAACGTTTCCAATCGTACACTTGTAATTTTCCATTGGGTCCTTCTCCATTTGCCCCATCCCACCACAATTCCCAAATAGGTCCGTATTGTTGAAAAATCTCTTGAAGCATGTTTACAAAAACATCATTGTATTTTTCTGTACCATAATCAGGATGGTTTCTATCCCAGGGAGATAAATAGACTCCAAATAATAACCCTGCTTTTTTACATGAAGCAGATAGCTCAGCTAAAATATCTCTTTTGAAACCACTTTCTCGAACAGTATGAGTAGAGTATTTGCTGGGCCATAAACAAAAACCATCGTGGTGTTTTGCGGTGATAATAATCCCTTTCGCCCCAGACTCTTTGGCAACTTTACACCATTGATCTGTATCCAATTGAGTGGGATTAAAAACCTCGGTCTTTTCTTTCCCATCTCCCCATTCCTTTCCGGTGAATGTATTTGGGCCAAAATGCATGAAAAAATAATAATTATTTTGATGCCATTTTAACTGCGCATTAGTGGGCAAAGGATTGCGGTACTGTGCCAGAAGATTCAATACACAAAGAATATAAACGAAGGATACAATTAGTTTTTTCATTCTTTCCAATTATTAGCCATCCAAATATAAAATGCAGGAAATTCTTGTCTCCAATACTTTTCACTATGCTGTCCTATTGGATTAACTACGGTTCTGATTTGTGATTGTTTTTTCTTTTGCAATATAGCTGCAATCTTTTGCATATCAGTTACAGAAGTAGCATCTTCTTTACCTCCAGTATAAAAATAAAAACGGAGCATTTCCATTTCATCCCATTTTTCTGCATCCACTGCAATCTGAGGAGATATCCAAAACGAAGGCGAAAACACACCAGCTCCCCCAAATACAGTAGGGTGCTTTAATTGAGCGTACCAACTGATTAATCCACCCATGCTACTTCCTGCTAAATAAGTATAATCTCTTCCTTTTCTTGTTCTGTATTTGCTATCAATATAAGGTTTAAGTGTAAGGGCTAAAAAATCTACATACTCATTTCCTAATCCTTTCCCATATTGAAAATGATCATAAGGATTGTACTCGTTTATTCTTTTATCTAGCCCATTGTCAATTCCAACAATAATGCATTCCTTCTGTAATTTTTCTTGCAAGCTATCTAAGCATTCATCTATTCCCCACTCTCCTGCATAAGCTGTTTTTTCATTGAATAAATTTTGTCCATCATGCATATACAAAACCGGATAGTTCTTTCCTGTTGTTTGATAGTTTTTGGGTAAATAAACCCAAATTCTTCTTTTTTTATTCAATTGAGGCATTGCAAATGCAGTATCCATGATACGCACTTGCGGGCTTGCAGTATAAGGTTTTGGCTTTTCAGGATAATCGTCTTTAAATCCAGCAATGGTATATTCATTACTGACATCTCCATTTACTTCTAAAATTCTATCAGGAATATCTCTTCCATCTGCAGTTGATTCAATTTTATTTTCACCTCTTGAAAACTTAAATGCATAAGTTCCTGCAGCCAAATTGATTAATACAATACTTTTCCTTCCCCCACTAAATGGTTTCAATTTATACTGTGGATCTTGAGGCTTCCAATTATTAAATGTGCCTGTTAAATAAATGTCTTCATTGCCTCTTGTAGCTATACTTGTAACTACAAACCTTGCACTGAACTGAGCCACAAGGTTTCCAGAGACCATTAAAACAAGAAATAATAGTATTGTTCTCATTCTTTAAAATTAAGTAAAAAAAAGCCCCTCAAAATAATGGAGGGGCATTATAAAAAAATTAAGAATCAGGATTAATCCAATATTTCAACATCTTTAGGATAATTGGCCTTATTGAAAACAAAAATTATATCGGCTAACTTAGCACTTAAGTTAATATTACTTACCCCAAGTTCAGTAATATTATTGCTTTTATCTAGAATGGATGCTTTTGAAAGAACACTTGTCTTTTTGTTGAAAAACAAAGTTACTTTTTGGAAATTCTTCCTTTTATCTAATGGAATCATTTCAATTTCATTGAAATTACCTTTAGAATTAATAAGCTTATAAGAGAAATCTTTGTCGTAAGAACCGGCTAACAACTTTTGCGGACTCAATGTTTGGCTGCTTTCTTCCACTGCAGATTTAGTGATGGTTTTAGCCCCATCAAAATTGTAGACATTTTTACCGTCGCAAATGATTTCAGTTTTCCCTTGTTTTAATAAATACTTTTCACCTCTCATGGAAAGGGATAAAGCTTTGGTACCATTTGCTTTTCCCTTGCTATTAAATGATTTTAAGGAGAAAGAGGCTGTAATCCCTTTAGAAGCTTTCACTTTTGACCCAAACGCGTCAATTACTTTTTTTGCAGCGGGATCATTTTGGGCATTCGTGATTAAAAAAGAACAAAATATAAAAATGCTGGCTATGTAAAATTTCTGCATGTTTCCAAATTAGGGTGCAAATATACACTTTCAACTGATTTGGGGTAATCTAGGGTACTAAAGTTTCGGTAAAATGGCTATACAGATAGTTAAATTTGCCTAACCCATTGTATCTAAAAATGATTGTAATTCTGAATCTGTTTTAAACAAAACTTCTCTTGCCTTACTCCCCTGATTAGGACCTACTACTCCCGCTGCTTCTAACTGATCCATCAGTCTTCCTGCCCTATTATACCCCAGTTTCATCCTACGCTGAATAAGAGAAGTGGACCCCATTTGGCTGCTAACAATGAGCCTTGCAGCATCTTCAAATAAAGGATCGCGATCATTGGCATCAAAATCTCTTCCTTCCATTTCTTTTTCATCTACATATTCTGGCAATAAAAATGCTTGTGGGTATCCTTTTTGAGATCCTATAAACTCACAAACCGCATCTACCTCTGGGGTATCTACAAATGCACACTGTAAACGGGTGATTTCGCCATTATAACTTACCAGCATATCTCCTTTTCCAATAAGTTGCTCAGCTCCACCAGCATCTAAAATTGTTCTACTATCAATTTTACTTGAAACTTTAAATGCAATACGTGCAGGGAAATTGGCTTTAATGGTTCCTGTAATAATATTAACAGAGGGTCTTTGCGTAGCAATAATCAAGTGGATACCAATGGCTCTTGCCAACTGAGCAAGTCGAGCAATAGGCATTTCTACTTCTTTTCCAGCGGTCATGATTAAATCTGCAAACTCATCTACAACCAACACAATAAAAGGCAAATATTGATGCCCTTTTTCAGGATTCAATTTTCGAGCAGTGAATTTTTCATTGTACTCTTTAATATTTCTACATCCAGCCTCTTTCAATAAATCGTAGCGATTATCCATTTCAATGCACAAAGCATTCAATGTATATACTACTTTTTTGGTATCCGTTATAATTGATTCTTCCTCTCCTGGTAGCTTTGCTAAGAAATGCTTTTCAATAACCCGGTACAAACTCAATTCCACTTTTTTCGGGTCTACCAATACGAATTTCAATTGAGACGGATGCTTTTTGTACAGTAAAGAAACTAAGATTGCATTCAATCCAACCGATTTACCCTGCCCTGTTGCACCAGCCATTAATAAGTGGGGCATTGTTGCCAAGTCTACAATGAAATTATCATTGTCAATTTTTTTACCAATCGCAATAGGCAATGAGAAATTGCTGTTTTGAAACTTTTCACTGGCCAATAAAGTTTTCATGCTCACCACAGTCTTGCGAACATTGGGTACTTCAATACCAATGGTTCCTTTTCCAGGAATGGGCGCAATAATACGAATACCTAATGCTGCTAAGCTTAGTGCGATATCGTCTTCTAAGTTCTTAATTCTACTGATTCTTACTCCTGGTGCTGGAACAATTTCATACAATGTAACCGTTGGTCCAACCGTAGCTGCTATTCTTTGTATGGCAATATCATAGTTTTTTAATGTAGCGATGATTTGATTTTTATGTGTTTCTAATTCGGTTGGGTCGTGAACTATTTTTTCACTGCCATGGGTTTCTAATAAATCTAAACCTGGATACTTGTAATTTTTTAAATCTAATGTAACATCATATTTAGTAGCCAAACTTCCAACAGTGGCTGCAATTGCAGCAAGTTCCTCTTCTTCAATTTCAGGGGTTTCCTTAATCTCTAATTCCAACTCCGTTTCAGCACTCTTTGTATTATGAACAACAGGCAACTCCTCTTCATCTGCTTCCTCCGTATTGGTTTCTTCAATTGATTCAATCAATTCGTCTTCTGCTTCTTCCAACTCTTCTTCTAACTCTTCCTCAATGATTAATTCCTCTTTCTCTACTATATCAAACTCATTCATAGGATTATTGGGCAATTCAGTTGCTGGTGCAGGCATAATTACAGAAACGCTGCTACCATTTGATTTTAATTTATTCTTACTGATGGGCATCCCGTTTTCATCAAGCTCTTCTAGTGTTTCATCAGAAGCCTCTTCATCAATAGCCTGTTCATCATGAGTGCTTTCATCCTGAATGGTCTCTTCAGGTAGATCAGCCGCAAGATTTTTTGACATGGGCTCTTCTTTGCCATCCAGTAAATTAAATTTCCAATTGGGTAATTTAAACACTGGATTAAAACGCCAAATGAAATAACTGAAAACAGTTAAAAACAACAATGCTCCAGTACCAATTCTCCCAACCCATTTTTCAAACCAGTCATTTAAATATTCTCCTACCGCACCACCCCAAGAAAAACTGGCTCCCTTGGCAATAAAAGATGCAGTCATGCTAAATACTACTAAACCTACTAAAACATATTTCAGGTTTCGAAGAAGCTTAAAGACTTTCTTTCCAAATAACAGGTTCACTCCTAAAACAAAAAACACCGTGCAAAATAAAAAGGAAGCAAGACCAAACCCATTGTACCAAAGCGTATGTGACACATATGCACCTAACACACCTAATAAATTATTCACTCTAACATCATCAGTAGAAAAAATACGCACCCCGAATTGTTGTACTTTATCTTGATCTTCTTGCCATGTAAATAAATAAGAGGTAAATGAAATAAATAAAAACAGCGTTAATAGCAAACAAATTGAACCGATAATTTTCTCGGTTCTTTCGTCTTTAACCACTTCTGCAACTGTTACATCCGCATCTTTGTCGGGGTTCAGCTCTTCAGGATCTGGCGGAGGTGGGGTCTTCTTTTTTAAACTATTGGCCATATACCAAATATACTGTTTGAGATAGCCATAAACTGAACTTAGTCCTCAATGTGCAAAAATGCCTTGATAAAGCATAGGTTTTCCACTATGCTTTATATCTTAATAAAGAAACACCCATTAAAATCCAGGCAGTAATTAATAAAAGTCCTCCAATAGGTGTAATCGCTCCTAACCACTTAAATTGATTCCAGCCTAAAACAGAAAAAAGGGTTAACAAATAAAGTGATCCAGAAAAAATGAACATCCCTGCCATAAAAAGTTTACCTGATAAAACTAAGAGCGTAGAAGGAAAATATGCATGAAGCATTCCAATTATTGCCAAAGCAAAAACATGGTAAAATTGATATTTCACGGCTGTTTCAAAAGTGTTAATCATTGCTGGACTAGCATAGTTTTTTAATCCATGAGCCCCAAATGCGCCTAAGGCAACAGCAAGTGCCCCAAGAAATGAAGCAATGATAATGAACCCTTTATGCATGTTGTTTGATATTTGCTATTAAGTTTTTTAAATTGATTTGCGCTCCCGATAAAGTCAATTTTGACTGACTATAAAATGGTGTTCTTTCCTTTAGTTTTTGCTCAATTAGTGTATGCAATTCAGCTGGTGAGCAATTTTTAAGTAAGGGTCTTTGATCCATTTCAGGTTTTAACCTGTCAACTAAAATATCAACTGGTTCATTTAACCATATGGTGAAACCTTGCTGGTTCATCCATTCCATATTTTGATGAAAACAGGGGGTTCCTCCTCCTGTTGCTAAGACGAAGGATTTTTTTTCTCCAAACCACCTAAGTAATTTGGCTTCGGTTTTCCTAAATGAAGGTTCGCCTTCTTCTTCAAACAATTCGGGTATGGATTTTTCTTCCACAGACTCAATAATACTATCTAGATCGTATCCTCCAGATTTTAGTTTTGCAGAAAGAAGTTTTTTCCAATAACTCTTACCACTCCCCATCATTCCAATAAGAAAAACTTTCATTATTTAAATGCATTGTAACCTGTAATATCCATTCCAGTAATTAATAAATGAATATCATGCGTGCCTTCATAGGTGATTACACTTTCTAAATTCATCATATGACGCATGATGCTGTACTCACCCGTAATTCCCATTCCTCCTAACATCTGTCTTGCGTCTCTTGCAATATTGGTAGCTATTTCGCAACTATTTCGCTTAGCCATACTCACTTGTTGTGGAGTAGCTTTCCCTTCATTCATTAATACACCTAAACGCCAAACCAATAACTGTCCTTTGGTTATTTCAGTGATCATTTCAGCAAGCTTTTTTTGTTGCAACTGGAAACCGCCAATAGGTCTTCCGAACTGCTGACGCTCCATGCTGTATCTTAAAGCAGTATCGTAACAATCCATAGCTGCACCCAATGCTCCCCAAGCAATTCCATAACGAGCTTTCGTTAAACAGCCCAACGGCCCTTTTAATCCTTTCACATTGGGCAAAATATTTTCTTTAGGAACTTTTACATTATCAAAAACCAATTCACCAGTTGCACTTGCTCTTAAACTCCATTTTCCATGGGTAGTTGGGGTAGAAAACCCTTCCATACCTCTCTCTACAATCACCCCTTGAATCTCATTTTGCTCATTTCTTGCCCATACTACCGCAATAGTTGCAAAGGGAGCATTGCTGATCCACATTTTTGCCCCATTTAAAATAACATAATCTCCAGCATCTTTGATATTGGTAATCATTCCAGCAGGATTACTGCCATGATCGGGCTCGGTTAATCCAAAACAACCCAACCACTCACCGGAAGCAAGCTTGGGCAGATACTTCATTCTTTGTGCTTCATTTCCGTATGCATAAATGGGATGCATTACCAAACTACCTTGAACAGATGCAGTACTTCTAACACCACTATCTCCTCTTTCCAATTCCTGCATCATTAATCCGTAACTAATATAATCGAGTCCACCACCTCCATACTCAGTGGGTACAGTTGGGCCAAAACAACCTAGATCTCCTAATTGACGAACAATTTGTTCAGGAAATTCTGCTCTTTGCGCATAATCTTCAATGATAGGAGAAATATCTTTTTTTACATAAGCTCTCACCGATTCACGAATCAATTTATGCTCCTCTGAAAGCAACTCGTCTAACTGGTAATAATCAGGTGATTGAAACAAATCTGTTCTGGCAGCCATCGTACTAAATTTTAGGTCTAAAAGATTTATGCAAAAGTACTATTTTAAGTTACCCGAAATAGTATAATCTGATTAATTACTATGGTTTTATATAACACTTCTTATTAAACAAACTCCCCGTAAATATTTCTTTGAGGGGGATATTTGCGATAATAAATGAAAACAATTATCTTCTAATTGGGCCGCCCGATTTATTATTCTGAGGAATATCTCTATTCATTTCTTCTAAATCTACTGGACGTTCTGTTTTGTCTCCAATCAAATGTTCGGCAAAATAGTCGCTCATGCCCCAGAAGAAATATTCGGTCATATCGCCAAAACCATGTCGCTGATTAGGCAATATTTTCATATCAAAACGCTTATTGGCTTTTATTAAAGCATTAGCAACACGGATGGTATTTGCAGGGTGAACGTTATTGTCAATTTCACCATGAAACAACATCAGCTTGCCCTTTAAATTCTTTGCCAATTCTGGATTCTTATCAATATTGTATTGAAAGGTAGTATCTCCTTTTTCACTGATTATTTCCTTAACGCCATGATGTTTCTCACTCCACCATCTATTGTAAATAGCATTATCATGATTTCCTGCTGAAGAAACAGCTACTTTAAAGAAATCAGGATAAACTAAAATGGCTGCAGTACTCATGAATCCACCCCCAGAATGTCCATGAATACCTACTCTGTTAATGTCTAAGTATTTATGCCTATCTGCTAATTGCTCAGCAACCACTTTTTTATCAGCTAAACCATAGTCACGCAAATTTCCGTAACCATAATTATGGTACCACTTACTTCTGCTTGGATGTCCACCTCTATTACCTAAAGTAATTACAACAACACCTAACTGAGCCAAACGATCTGTTCTATCGAAACCTCTACCAAAACTGGTATTCATGGCTTCTGTTTGTGGACCTGGATATACATACTCTACGATTGGGTATTTTTTGGTGCTATCAAAATCAAATGGTTTATACATTACACCGTATAAGTCTGTAATACCATCGTCTGCCTTCGCTTTAAAGATTTCTGGGAATTTATATCCTGCCGCCATCAAACTACTTAAATCGGCAGTTTCTAAATCAAGGATTTTTCTTCCATCAGCTCCTAATAAAACTGATTTAGGAACCGTATTCACTCTTGAAAAGTTATTGACTAAATACTTTTTATTATCGTCCATTGAAGCATTGTGATCAAAATCGCCAGGATTCAATAGCTTCAATCCGGTACCATCAAAATTGACTCTATAAGCATGTAAATAATATGGATTCTCCCCTACTTCTTTTCCATTGGCTGAAAAATACAATACCCTTGCTTTCTCATCTATGGCCAATATATCTTCTGCATGCCATGGGCCTGAAGTTATTTGATTCTTTAACTTACCATTCTCATCATATAAATAAAAATGTCCCCAACCATCGTCTTCACTCCATTGAATCAATTCTTTTCCTTCATTTACTAAGCCAATTCTACGTATCTCTACGTAAGTATTCATTTTTTCTTCAATCAAGGTTTTAGCAGTAGCTGTTTTTACATCTACATAGCCAATGTCAATTCTTTTTAAATCTCTACTGGTTCTGCTAAAATAAAATTTATCAGCTGTACCCAACCAAATATTGGCTCTGCCTTCATCGTCTCTACTACTCACTTTTGCAGGTGCACTCCAAACATTCACTGTTTGGTCTTTGTACATACCCGTATTTATTTCTTTCATTGTTTTGGTAGCCAGATCATACATTCTAAGGTGTTCAACTGGAGATTCTTTTTCGCCAGGCATCCAATACTTATAAGTCTCCAATGTTGGTCTTGGATCAGCAACACTATTAATTACCCAAAGGTCTTTCACCCTTCTATTATCAGTTACGTCTACCACAAAATATTTAGAATCTGGTGACCAAAGAATAAATGCAGGGCGTCTAATTCCTTTATTTTTTTCTCTATCAACATTTGTTTCACCATTGCCATTATTGTGGTAGCCATAATTTTCAATACCATCTTTGGTTATTTGCGTTTCTACTATACTAGAGTCTTTATCATTTACCAAAGCTTTTTTATAGTTGGCCCAATCCATTGAATATAGATTGTTATTCTTTCCAAATATTACGATCGAGCTATCTGGTGCAATGCTTGCCCAGTTTGGCTTACGTTTGGTTTTAACAGGGTCAGTAATTTCAACCA
>JACCDH010700175.1_pt1 | contig 16951 bp, 17 predicted proteins | sample 7442481 | NCBI WGS metagenome assembly JACCDH01 (sample SAMN15323433, study PRJNA562643) | freshwater metagenome | isolation source: river surface water | place: USA:Blue River Watershed | collected 2017-08-15
CGCGCGAACATCCGACCGACACCCGGCATCTGGTCGATGATCCATCGATGCTGATCGTCCACGTGACGGACTTCAATGCGCTGATGTGGGACAACGGCCGTACGCCGGTGCGCGTGATCGAGCATGGTGTGCCCTGCCCTGATCAGCACTGGACAGGCGAACTTGCGCGCGGCATCAGCGTGATCAATCATCTTGCGCAGCGCGGACGCCGGCTGGGCGCGGATATTTTCGACCACGCCCGGCGGTCGGTACCACTGGATCTGCTCGGGATGGGCAGCGATGCACTCGGCGGTCTTGGCGAACTGCCGCTGCAGGCGATGCCATCGCTGTGCGCCCGCTACCGCTTCCTGTTTCATCCGGCGCGGTACACCAGCCTCGGCTTGTCGGTGCTAGAGGGAATGATGATGGGCATGCCGGTCGTCGCACTGGCGACGACGGAGATGCCGACCCTGATCCAGCATGGCGTGCACGGATTCACCGGCACGAACCCGCAGACGCTGATCGATGACATGCAGTCGCTGCTGCGCGAGCCTGCACTGGCTGCCCGCCTCGGCCAGCAGGCACGCGCGCTGGCGCTGGAGCGCTTCTCGATCGCGCGCTTTGCCGCAGACTGGGACAAGCTGCTGACCGAGGTGGCGGGCTAACTGAACGTGTAGTAGACCAGCCTCACGCGTGTCGAATCGAAATACAGTGCCTGCCAGGGAATGACAATCGGCGCCTTGCCCTGATGGGGAGCGACCACCACATAACGCAGCTGACGGCTGCGTACATCGACCAGCACCGAACGCACGCGGCCCAGCATCTGCCCGACCGCCGTGACCACCGGACAGGAACGAAACAGCTCGGTCGCAGACGACTGCCCGGCGGCCATGCAGGCAAACCGCTTGCGCCCGCGTGCTCCCCCCGCAGGGGTGCCGCCATCGAAAGTTCTGAGCATCGTCCTGTCCTTTTCAACACCGGTGCTGGTGATGACTCTGACCGTGACGGTATGCCGGAGGTTCAGGACGGCCAGCCCTCTGATAGGGCTGAATCAGTGCATCAGCGGCTCAGTCCCGGCTGTGCCCCGGTCGTGGTCGTCCCGCCTTCGACATGTTCATTCCAGGTCGTGCGGCGCGCACCCATCGCACCCAAGGCCCCGCCCAGAAAGGACAAGGCCAGTGAGATGGCGACCGCGCCAAACACCGTCCACGCGGCGGTGCTCGCCCCCCTGACCGCGCGATCGGCAGCGGCCCGTCCTGCGGGCGATGCCTGCTCGGGCGAGCCCGAGAGAATCAGCGCCTGATCGACGATGGTGGATGCACGGTCGCGCTGCACGCCCATGTTGCTGGCCATGTAGTCGATCGCCTGATCCCGCCGGCCGGCGGCGATGTGATCCTGCACGGTGCGCATGTCCTGGGCATTCACATTGGTACCCAGCTGACGATTGAGCATCGCCGTGATGCCCCCCCCCGACTGCGTCATGGTGCTGGCTCCCTGACTCAGGCCAGAGAACAGTCCTGAGAGCAGCGAACCGCCAGCCGAGGTGGCCAGCACCACGAACAGCAGGGTCGTCACGGCCCATGACACCACGCCATGCAGCATGCCGTCCGTCTTGCGCTTGAGCCCCGACATGCGCCCTGCCACATACGCGCCGACCAGTGCCGCGATCAGCATCGACAGGCCGGCCCAGATCATCGCACCCATGCCGGGGGCTTCACCGGTCGAGACGCTGGTCAGCGACAATCCGCTGGCAATACCCAGCAGCGTCAGCACCAGCTGCACGGAGATGCCCACCGCCACGCCGGCCAATACAGCGCCCCAGCGGATGGCGGTGAACAACGGGCGCCGCATGATGTTTTCCTGAGTGATGAGCGTGCTGCCCGGATAGTTCGCGCCACTTTCTAGGTGTAAGGTTGCCATCAACGTCTCCTTGCTGGATCGAATCAGTAGAAATGTCAGAGCTTCGACAGTACGCCATTGGTGATCGTCACGCGGTCCCCTTGCCGGATGGTTGGCTCGGCCTCCTGGGCAAATGACTGTGTCGTACCGTCATCCATGCGTATCGTCACTTTGTAAATCTGGTTATCGCTACGGCGACGTTTTTCCATTTCATGGCCGACATACGCTCCTCCTGCCGCTCCGGCGACGGTAGACACGGTCTTGCCCGTACCTCCCCCGACCTGATGACCGAGAACACCACCGATCGCAGCACCTGCCAGTGTTCCCAGCCCGAGTCCCTGCGAGCGCGGCACGACTTCAACGGCCTGTATCGTTCCTGTGCCATTGACATTGCTGGCAATCGGCTGCGTCTGCACCTGTGAGCTGCCGCTGCTGCCGAGATTGCCCAGGCTCTCACAACCGGCACTCAGCAGCGCCAGTGCGACGAAGGGCACCGAAATAAATTTGATCCACATAGGTGTCTCCTGCAACAGAACTGAAGGAATGCAGCGCTGCCCGGTAGGTATCACAGCGCTACAGATGAACGGGAGGACTAAAGCAGCAAGCGTGCCTGTCGCTGGAATGAAATGCGGCACGTGAATTGCTAGACCCGCAGACCCCATTGCTCGGGAGGCGCAAGCATGAGTCTGTCCACGTTATCGTCCATCAAAGGAAAATCCATTCTCATCACGGGAGCTGGCAGCGGCCTTGGTGCGGTGCTGTCGGAACATCTGGCGGCAGAAGGTGCGTCGGTGATGCTGGCCGATATCCATGACGCCCGGAAGGAACAACAGCTCGCGCGGCTGTCCGATCTCGGCTACCGGGTGAGCGCCGTGCATTGCGATGTAGGCTTTTCCGATGATGCCGAGAACGCGGTGCAAAAACGATTGCTGCGTTCGGAAAGATCGATGTGCTGATCAATAACGCCGGCATGGACGTGACCTGCAGCCTGTGCGAGATCGAGGTTGCGCAGTGGGAGCGTGTGCTGCGCACCAACCTGCATGGCCCCTTCCTGATGGCGCGTGCCGCCGCACGGCACATGATGGGACAAGGCGACGGCACGATCGTGAACATTGCATCGACCGCAGCCAAACGGGCGTGGCCGAATGCCTGCGCCTATCATGCGAGCAAGACAGGCCTGCTCGGGCTGTCGCATGCGCTGCATGCGGAATTGCGCCCGGCGGGCATCAAGGTCATGGCCGTGGTGTGCGGCGGCATGGCCACCCCGTTCATTCTGGAGCGTTTCCCGGACATTGATCGCAGCACCCTGCAAGAACCCGGCCACGTCGCACTGGCGATCAGCCAGCTGCTGCAACTGCCACCGCGCACCGTGGTCCCCGAAGTGACCGTGCTGCCCATGAGCGAGACCTCATGGCCATGACATGGTGCAGGTCGGTGTCGTTGAATAAGCGGGTGAACGTCTCCGTGAGCAGACCCTGGCATGCAACGCCGGGCACACGCTGAGCAGGGCGTGGCCAACCCGCCCGGTCAGTTTGCCTCGTGTGCGCCCGCCGTCTTCATCGACAAGGATGGCACGCTGGTCGAGGATGTGCCTTTCAATGCCGATCCGGCGAAGATCCGGCTGACACCGGGCGCCGCGGGTGCGCTCGCCCTGCTGCGACAGCATGGATTTCGTCTGTTCGTCATTTCCAATCAGGCGGGCGTGGCCAGAGGCCTGATCAGCGAGGCACAGCTGCATCAGGCGTATGCGCACATGGTCCGTCTGCTGGGCGACCAGGACAGCGTCGCACCGGTCTTGCCACTGCTGGACGGTTTCTACTACTGCCCGCACTCGACCGAGGGGCGCATCACCGCGCTGGTGCGTGCGTGCGACTGCCGCAAGCCGGCACCCGGCCTGCTGTTACGTGCGGCCCGCGAGCATCGGCTGTCGCTGGCGCGCAGCTGGATGATCGGCGACATACTCGACGATATCGAGGCAGGCCATCGTGCGGGTTGCCGCGCCGTGCTGATCGACAATGGCAACGAGACCCAATGGCAGCGCGGCGCGCATCGCACTCCGGAGGGCATCGTGCGCAACCTGCAGGAAGCCGCTGAGCGGATCATCGAGCTCTCTGCCCACTCACCTGTCGCTCCGACCTGTGCATGAAACGGCGCTGGCCCGCGCATGCCCGCTTGCTGGTGATCCGGCTGGACGCCAGCGGCGACCTGCTGATGTGCACACCGGCGCTGCATGCACTCGCACAGGCGGGATTTACGCTGTCGTTGCTCACCTCGTCTGCCGGAGCGCTGGTGGGCACACGCACTGCCTCCGTGCGTCAGGTGATCTGCTTCGATCCGCCCTGGATGAAAGCCAGTGCAGCCACATCGGCCCGCGCCAGTGTCGCAATCGCGCAGCAGCTGCGCGAACAGGCCTTTGATGGTGCAGTGATCATGCACAGCTACAGCCAGAGCCCGCTGCCGGCCGCCATGCTCTGCCATCTGGCTGAGATTCCCCGGCAGCTCGCCTATTGCCGGGAGAATCCGTATCAGCTGATCAGCGACTGGCTGCCTGAGACAGAACCGGACAGCCTGACCCGGCATGAAGTCCAGCGCCAGCTCGATCTCGTCGGCGCGCTCACGGGGGATGCGGAGGATGCCCCCTCTGACGGGCGCCATGGTGAGCCTCATGGCAGCCCACGTGAGAATCCACTTCGCCTGACGGTGACTGCGGACGAGCATCAGGCAGCAGAGGACGCGCTGGGGCGACTGGGTCTGGGCAGAGGACAGCCTTTTCTGCTGCTGCATCCGGGCGCCACGGCCGCATCGCGCCGCTATCCGCTCGAGTATTTACAGGTCGTGGCCGCTGAACTGCCACGCGTCACGCGTCTGCCACTCGTGCTTGCCGGCGGCGAACTGGAACAGCCTGCACTGCACCGCTTGCATCAGTGTGCAGGCAAGGCCTGCGCAGGTATCGTGCAGCCGCTCGGCTTTGGCGCACTGGCCGCACTGATCGGCAAGGCGAGGCTGCTCATCGCCAACAACAGCGCACCGGCGCATCTTGCTGCCGCGATGCAGACACCGGTTGTCGTGCCGTATGCGCTCACCAATCCTCAGCACACGCCCTGGCAGGTGCCGAGCCGGGTGCTGTTCAATCCGGTGCCCTGCGCGCCCTGCTACCGCAGCCGCTGTCCGCAAGCGCATCATGCGTGCATGGAAGGTATCCTGCCCGCACAGCTCATCGGGGCCGTCATCGACTTGCTGGGGGAAACTGAGGCACACACCCATTGAAATAATTTCCGATCGTTTTGTAAAACCTACCGCCTAGTCGGCACTACCGGGCGCACGGAGTACGCTGAAGCCACCGTCCGGCTCCAGATACATGGCCCTGACCTGATCGAGCCGCTCGATGCCTTCTTCTCTGAGCTTGATCCACAGTTCCTCTTCGGTGATGAATTCGCGGCGCATGTTTTTTCTTTGCAGCTGACCGTTTTTCACCAGCAGCAGGCTAGTCGGCTCAGCAAAGCGGCGAAATACGGGGAAGCGAAAGGCCAGCCAGTCGAGCAGCATGTTCCAGCCGATCAGAGCCGAGACGAGGATCATGCCATCCGTGACCGAGGTGTATTCGCCGGCCAGCGCATTCTGCGAGGCGTCCGCGACAATCACGAGGATCAGGATATCGGCAATGCCCACCGAGCCCACGTCGCGCCTCACCACAAAGCGGAACACGATGAACAGGAACCAGTAGATCGCCGTGGCGCGCACGAGGATTTCCAGTACCGGTGTCGTCAGCCCGAAGACGGCGGCAAGATCGAGCGTCAACGCAGGCTCAGGCCGCTGACGGCCAGCAAACCTTGAAGTACCGGCTGTACCGCATGCGCTCTCACCGGAAGTTAATTGAGCATGCCGCCATCGCGGCCCGGCATGCACAAGGCGCCCGGTACGGTCTTGCCGCGATCCAGCAGCGTGAGTCCCTTGCCGGGCGAGGCGCTGGTGGCACTGTATTCTTCAAGCCGGTTGTACAGTGTTTTCAGGCTGATGCCGAGCAGATCGGCGGCACGCTTCTTCACGCCGTCGCACAAATCGAGGGTGGCGAAGATCAGCTGCCGATCCACGTCGGCCAGCGAGGTACCCACAGGGATCGCCAGCGTGAGCGCGGTACTTCCCGCACGCGTCAGACCGTGATCCGGCGGCAGAATGTCGACCAGTTCATCGGCAAGGATGTACGCGCGCTGCACGACATTCCTCAGCTCGCGCACATTGCCCGGCCATGAATAATGCTTCAGACCGGCCTGCGTGGCAGGCGCAATGCGCTTCCCGGTTCCCTGTGCAGCATTCAATTCATCGAGAAAATGCTGTGCCAGCAACTCGATGTCATTGCCGCGCTCGCGCAGCGGCGGCACGCGCAGTGGGAAGACATTCAGCCGGTGATACAGATCGAGCCGCAGCCGACCCTCGGCGATCGCCTGCTCCGGATCACGATTAGTGGCGGCGACAATGCGCACGTCGGTATGCAGCTCCTGATTGCTGCCTATCCGCATGAAGGTGCCTGTCTCCAGCACCCGCAACAGCTTGACCTGCAACTCGATCGGCATCTCGACGACTTCATCAAGAAAGAGCGTGCCGCCCGACGCCCGTTCGAAATAACCTTTGTGCTGCCGGTCGGCGCCGGTGAAACTGCCTTTCTCGTGACCGAAGATCTCGCTCTCGATCAGCTGGGGTGAAATGGCGCCGCAGTTCACCGGCAGGAACGGCTGACGACGGCGCGCGCTGTGACAGTGAATGGTCTGCGCGACCAGCTCCTTGCCCGTACCGCTCTCGCCCAACAGCAGCACGCTGGCCTCGGTGGGTGCAACGCGCTCGAGCTGATGCCGGAGAGTGATCATCGCTGCGGACTCGCCGAGCAGTGCGGGTGACGTCACTGATCGCGCCCCCGGTGAACTCTGCACACCGGGCACACCGGACGAACCGGACGCGCGCGATGAGGGCTGGCTGTCGGTGCGACCGTCGGTGCGGCCGTTGTCATCGGCCAGACGGGCGTACCGCTGCCGAAGCAGCTGTCGCACACGCCCGGCATCAATCGGCTTGAACAGGAAATCCCGTGCGCCCCGCCGAAAGGCCTCGACGATCTGCTCCGCGGCGGGTGCGATGCCCATCAGGATCACCTCGCAAGACGCCGGCAGGGCGAGATCTTCCCAATCGCTGAGCGCGCCTTCGCTCATCGTCTGGCTCAAGAACACGAGATCAGGCGGCCTCAGCTCGCATTGCAGCCGCGCGTGGCTGGTGCTGACAGCCACCGAGGCCTCATAGGATTCGGACTGGGCCAGTTCAGCCAGCAAACCAGCCGAGTCACTGTCATCATCGACGATCAGCACATGCAGCATGCGTCGTTCAATCCGTCAGCCTGATGAATGACGCGACGGATCAGGTGCCTCATCGCGAGCCGCCTGAGGAGCCGCCGCTGGTGCCATTGGTGCCGGACGGACCGCCCGGTGATGATCCACCCATCGCGCCACCCGATGACTCGCCGGACGAACCGCCCATCGAAGAGCCGCCTGTCGAAGCACCACCCGAATCCGAGCCGCTGCCTGAGCTACCTCCCGAACTGCTGCCTGAGCTGCCCCCGCCCGGTGAACTGCTGCCGGGCGTGCTGCCGCCCGGGGTCGTGCCGGGCGTCGCGCCGCCTGTCGCTCCGCCGGTACTGCCGCCGCCTGTGGCGCCCGGCGTGGTTGTGCCTCCGCCGGGTGCAGCCCCTGATTCCGCCGGTGGCGGCTGGGTGGCGCCCGGTGGCGGTGATCCTCCCGTGGCGCCGGTACCGCTCTGTTCGGACCCGCCGCCTCCGCCGCCACGGTTGCACGCTGCCAGACTGAGGGTCAGCAGTCCCACAAGAATCAACATCTTTGATGTGCCCGGATTGGATCTCATTACGGTTCCTTTCAAAAGCGGTTGCGTCGGCGATGGAAGCACGGTTCAAATAACTCTGGAAACGTTTGCCCCTGGACAGGAGGCACCAAGCGATTCATTTGTCTGGCCCCGCGTCGCACAGCTGCGCTGGCGCACCCCAGAACGTGGCTTGTTTCAGCGTCTCCCTCGTAACTTGACTTGAGCATGCTGCATAAGTTTCAACGTTTGCCGTCAGGGTCTGCGCCTCAGCAAATGCGGCAACGCGAACCGCTGCATGCCCGAGCGCGATAGTGAGGCAAGCATTCGCTGCCTGTTTGAGATGGGGCAGTATCTTTTGCGTTGGATGAGCGAGATTCTCTGTTTGTGATCTGCGAGGCGACACTTGGCCATGTCGCCCATCACTGAACTGCAATGCGACCCGAACCGAGGCTCAGGCATCACCGGCAGCTCTATGGCAGCTCTGCCGCGATGGAGCTGCTCTATACGCACATGGATCGTGTGGCACGGACAGACGCTACCGTGCTGCTCGAGGGCGAGAGCGGCACGGGCAAGGAACTGATCGCGATGGCGATCCATCAGGACAGTCTGAGAAGCGACCAGCCCTTCGTTGCCGTCAATTGCGGCGCGATACCGCCCAGCCTGATCGAGGCCAGCCTGTTCGGCTATGAAAAGGGCAGCTTCACCGGTGCCATCCGCCAGCATGCGGGCTACTTCGAGCATGCGTCGGGCGGCACGCTCTTCCTGGACGAGATCACCGAGATGCCCGCCGACATGCAGGTCAAGCTGTTGCGGGTACTGGAATCAGGTCGGTTTTTTCGTGTGGGAGGAAGTACCGAGATCGGTGTCGATGTCCGCCTGATCGCAGCCACCAACCGCTCGCTGCAGCAGGCCGTCGAGGAAGGACATCTGCGGCAAGACCTGATGTACCGTCTTGCCGTGTTCCCCATTCGCGTCCCGCCGCTGCGCGAGCGCGGCAATGATGCCGAGCTGCTCGCGTGTCATTTTCTTGACGAACTGAATCGCGAGGCCGGCACGAACAAATGCTTTACCCGTCGCACGCTGGAGCGTATCCGCACCTGCCGGTGGCCCGGCAATGTGCGCGAGCTGAAGAACCTCGTGCACCGCGCGTACATCCTGTCGTCCGATGCCGTCACACTGGACGAGCCCGCCGGCGCCGGCACAGAAAAAACCGTGGTGATGAATGGCATGCTGAATTTCCCGGTCGGCATGCCGCTTGCCGATGCGCAGCGCGAGATCATCCTCGCCACGCTCAATCATTTCAGCGGCAACAAACGACAGACGGCAGAGATACTGGGCATCAGCCTCAAGACACTCTACAACCGTCTGCGCGCTTACTGAATCCATGGCAGTGCACACGCCGGTTCATCCGCAGAGGTCGGCTCAGCCATTGATGACCTCGCCGCCATTCGGATGCAGCACCTGTCCGGTCATGTAGCAGGAGTCTTCACTAGCGAGGAACACATAGCAGGGAGCGATCTCGTCCGGCTGCGCAGGCCGGCCCATCGGCACTTGCGTGCCGAACCGCGCTGTTTGCTCGGGAGGTCCACTGGACGGTATCAGCGGCGTCCATACCGGCCCGGGTGCCACTGCATTCACCAGAATCCCGCGCGACACCACTTGCTGCGACAACGAGCGGGTAAAACTGACGATGGCGCCCTTGGTCGACGCATAATCGAGCAAATGGCTGCTGCCGCGATACGCAGTCACCGAGGTAGTGCTGATGATGCGCGCGCCCGGTCTGAGGTGAGGCATCGCTGCGCGGGTCAGGTAGAACATCGCCAGGATATTGGTGCGGAACGTGCGCTCGAGCAGATCGCTGCGGATATCCTCGAGGCGATCCGCCGAGTGCTGTTCCGCGGCATTGTTGACGAGGATGTCGAGCTGGCCAAAGCGCGCAATGACCTCGGCGATCAGTGCCTCACAAAAGGATTCCTCTCCGATATCTCCGGCCAGCATCAGGCATTGTCTGCCCTGCTGCTCGATGAGCTTGCGCGTGTGGTCGGCATCTTGCTGTTCTTCAAGGTAGGTGATCGCGACATGCGCGCCTTCTTTCGCAAAAGCGATGGCCGCCGCACTGCCGATACCGCTGTCACCGCCGGTGATGAGCGCCACCTTGCCGTCCAGCTTGCCGGCGGCACGATACTGGGTTCCCTCGGTGCGGGGCCGGGGTTGCATGGCCGATTCAACGCCGGGCTGATGGGCCTGCGACTGCGGAGGAAACAGTGTCTGCTGGTCCTGATCGTCTTGCTGCTCGCTCATGGCTGCCTTCGCAATGGAAAGCTGCCGTACCAGCAGAATACATGCCAACCCTCTTGCCTTAGGATGCTTGCTTCAGGATATTCGGCATGATCTGAAGATGCCAACGAGGGAGGATCAGGCCAGCGTTGCCACCATGGATTCGGCCGCACGCCGCAGCAGGTCAGGATCACCGCTGGCCAGTTGTTTCGCATCCGACAGCTGCTGGCGAAAGCGGCGCGCGCCGGGCAGTCCGGCCATCAGCCCCAGCATGTGACGCGTGATGCTGTTGAGTCGCGGCCCGCCAGCCGCGAGCTGACCGCGCACATAGGGCAGGATTGCCTCAATCACCTCGGCACGCGTGCGCGGCGGCGACGCATCACCGTAATAGCGCGCATCGAACCCGGCCATCAGGTAAGGATTGTGATACGCCTCGCGCCCGATCATCACGCCATCGACGTGAGCCAGCTGCAGGTCGATCTCATCAAGCGTCCGGATGCCGCCATTGATGATGATCTCCAGCTGAGGAAAATCTTTTTTCAGCTGCCACGCGCGCTCATAGCGCAGCGGCGGGATCTCGCGGTTCTCTTTGGGCGTCAGGCCCTTGAGGATCGCATTGCGGGCATGGACGATGAAGGTGCGACAGCCTGCATCGGCAACGGTGCCCACGAAGTCACGAACAAAGTCGTAGGAATCGATGTCATCAATGCCGATCCGGTGCTTGACGGTGACATCGATGCTGACCGCATCCCGCATCGCCTTCACGCCATCCGCCACCAGCGACGGCTCGGCCATCAGGCAGGCGCCGAACGCGCCGCGCTGCACCCGCTCGGAGGGACAGCCGCAGTTGAGGTTGATCTCGTCATAGCCCCACTGCTCGCCAAAGCGCGCGCTTCGGGCCAGATCGTCCGGCTCGCTGCCGCCCAGCTGCAGCGCGACCGGATGCTCTTCCTCGCTGAAATCGAGATGCCGCGCCTTGTCGCCATAGAGGATCGCACCGGTCGTGACCATCTCGGTGTACAGCCAGGTATGACGCGTGATCTGGCGGTGGAACATCCGGCAGTGCCGGTCGGTCCAGTCCATCATGGGCGCGACGGACAGCCGGCGCGGCGGAAGGTGAGCGTGCGCAGACGGTGGCAAAGTTGGTGGCAAAGTTGGTGGCAAAGTCGGAAATAGTCAGCGGAGAAGACAACGCGCATTTTACCGGCACCCGGAAACCGGGCGCAGGATACAGTAAAGTGTCGGCTGGCCCATCGCGCCGCCCGACCCCACTGTTCCGAATGACATTACGACGCTCATGACGACCGATACCTCGTACTACTGGATGCCCTTTACCGCCAACCGGCAGTTCAAGGCCCGCCCGCGAATGATGAAATCTGCATTGGGCATGCACTATTTTGCGGAGGACAGCCGGCCAATTCTCGATGGTACGGCCGGGCTGTGGTGCGTGAACGCAGGCCACGGCCACCCGACGATCACCGAAGCGGTCGCACAGCAGGCGCGGGTCATGGACTTCGCGCCCCCGTTCCAGATGGGTCATGAGGGCGCATTCGAGGCCGCGCGCAGTCTGGCCCTGATGGCGCCCGAGGGATTGAATCGCGTCTTCTTCTGCAACAGCGGCTCGGAAGCGGTCGATACAGCGCTGAAGATGGCACTGGCCTACCACCGGATGCGCGGCGACTCTCTGCGCACCCGGCTGATCGGCCGCGAGCGCGGCTATCACGGTGTGGGTTTCGGCGGTATTGCCGTGGGCGGCATCGCGGGCAACCGCAAGCATTTCGGCCCGGCCCTGCCGGGCGTGGATCATCTGCGACATCCGCTGGATATTGCGCGCAATGCCTTCTCGCGCGGCCTGCCCGAGCAAGGCGCCGAGATCGCCGATGAATTTGAACAGCGACTGCTGGCGCTGCACGATCCGGCGACCGTTGCCGCACTGATCGTCGAGCCCGTGCAAGGCTCGACCGGCGTGATCATTCCGCCCAAAGGCTATCTGCAAAAGCTGCGCGCGATCTGCGACAAGTACGGCATCCTGCTGATCTTCGACGAAGTGATCACCGGGTTCGGCAGGCTCGGCACCGCGTTCGCTGCCGATTATTTCGGGGTCGTGCCTGACATGATCTGCTGCGCAAAAGGCCTGACGAATGCGATGGTGCCGATGGGTGCGGTGATCGCAAAACAAGCGATCCACGATACCTTCATGGAGGCCGCGCCCGAGAATGCGATCGAGTTCTACCACGGCTATACCTACAGCGGCCATCCGCTGGCATGCGCTGCCGCGATCGCGACGCTGGAGGTCTATCATAGCGAGCGCATGTTCGCGCGCGCCGCAGAGAAAGCACCCGCTTTCGAGGAAGCCGCGCATGCACTGCGCAAAGCCCCGTATGTGAAGGACGTGCGCAACCTCGGACTGGTATGCGGTATCGAGCTTGAGCCCATACCGGGCCGGCCGACTGCACGTGCCTATGAAGTGTTCGAGCGCTGCTTCTGGGAGCAGAACGTATTGATCCGGACCACCGGCGACATCATCGCTCTCTCACCGCCGCTGATCATCGACGACACTCAGATCGAGCGACTGTTTGATGCCATCACCCGCGTGCTGCGGAGCATGGCGGACTAGGCGACGCGCACCGGAATGCATGGCCCAATAAAAAAGCGCCCGAAGGCGCTTTTTTATTTTTCCTGAACCGCTCAGGCACCGGTGGGGAGCATCCGTTCGAACACTCCTGCCGCCCCTCACGACTCGACTCAGGCCGCTTCGCGCGATGCACGCTTGCGCTCATGCTCTTTCAGGAAGCGCTTGCGCAGACGGATGCTCTTGGGCGTGATCTCGACAAGCTCATCGTCCTCGATGAACTCGACCGCATACTCGAGCGTCAGATCGATCGGCGGGATCAGGCGAACTGCCTCATCGGTGCCGGACGCACGCACGTTGGTCAGTTGCTTGCCCTTGATCGGGTTGACCACGAGGTCATTGTCACGCGAGTGGATGCCGATGATCATGCCCTCGTAGACCGGATCATTGTGGACGACAAACATACGGCCGCGCTCCTGAAGCTTCCAGAGGGCGTACGCGACGGCGGCGCCGTCTTCCTGCGAGATCAGCACGCCATTGCGGCGGCCGGCGAGCTCGCCCTTGCTGGCATCCATCGGGCCATACGCATCGAACACGTGGCTCATCAGGCCGGTGCCGCGGGTGAGTGTCATGAACTCACCCTGGAAACCGATCAGGCCACGCGCGGGAATACGGTACTCGAGACGGACACGGCCTTTGCCATCCGGTTGCATGTCCTGCAGCTCGCCACGGCGACGGCCCAGCTCTTCCATCACGCCGCCCTGATTCGCCTCTTCGACATCCACGGTCAGGTTCTCGAAAGGCTCGTGACGCACATCGTCAATCATCTTGAACACCACGCGCGGACGCGAGACCGCCAGCTCATAGCCTTCGCGGCGCATGTTCTCGAGCAAGATGGTCAGGTGCAGTTCACCGCGCCCGGAGACTTCGAACACCGTATCGTCATCGGTCGGGGCGACCCGCAATGCGACATTCGATTTCAGTTCGCGCTCAAGACGCTCGCGCAGCTGGCGGCTGGTGATGAACTTGCCTTCGCGACCGGCGAGCGGTGAGGTGTTGACCATGAAGTTCATCGTCAGCGTCGGCTCATCGACGGTCAGCATCGGCAGGGCATCCGGGGTGTCGACGGCACAGACGGTCGAGCCGATGCCAATGTCCTCGATACCATTGATCAGCACGATATCGCCAGCCATGGCTTCAGGCACGACCTCGCGCTCCAGACCACGGAATTTCAGCACCTGATTGATACGCCCCTTGATCGGGGTCGAATCCGGGCCGTTGAGAATGATCACATCCTGCAGCGCCTTTGCGCGACCGCGCTTGATACGGCCAATGCCGATCTTGCCGACATAGGACGAGTAATCGAGCGAGGAGATCTGCAGCTGCAGCGGGCCATCCGCATCGTCATCGCGTACCGGCACGTGCTTGAGCACTGCGTCGAACAGCGGCTTCATGTCGCCTTCACGGACGTCAGGGTCGAGACTGGCGTAACCGTTCAGCGCGGACGCATAGACGACCGGGAAATCCAGCTGCTCTTCGGTAGCACCGAGCTTGTCGAACAGCTCGAAGGTGGCGTTGATCACCCAGTCAGGACGGGCGCCCGGACGATCGATCTTGTTCACAACGACGATGGGCTTCAGACCGAGGCCGAGCGCCTTGCGGGTGACGAAGCGGGTCTGCGGCATCGGGCCCTCGACCGCATCCACCAGCAGCAGCACGGAATCGACCATCGACAGCACGCGCTCGACCTCGCCGCCGAAGTCGGCGTGGCCGGGGGTGTCCACGATATTGATATGGGTGCCCTCGTACTCGACCGCGCAGTTCTTCGCAAGAATCGTGATCCCACGCTCTTTTTCAAGGTCGTTCGAGTCCATCACGCGGGTGTCCACCTGCTGGTTTTCACGGAAAGTGCCGGACTGTCGCAGCAGCTGGTCCACCAGCGTGGTCTTGCCGTGGTCAACGTGAGCAATGATGGCGATGTTGCGCAAAGCGCGGTCAGTGTTTGACATGGGGATGGTAGCCAGATTTGGAAAACCCGAGATTTTACCACCTAATGATGACAATTTCGAGAAATTCCTTGGATTTTCAATGGGTTGCGAGAATTCCGACAACGCGTGACGAAGAGACACGAGCACAGGAAATGCAAAAACTATAATGCGCGCATCCTGCTTGTTTATTGGGCATCTGAAACCCTCGGCCAGAGGGCGCCACGCCGGGGGTCAATGGGGGATAGATACCAATCGTTCCGGCTGAAGCAGTGCCTGTTCATCGATCCTGGCGGTTCCAATGAATTCCTTGCCGGGACCGTAAACCCGCAACCTGCTGCGTTCTGGTTGGTGATCTGCATCGAGTTTCAGACCCTCACGGACAAGCGAGAGACGTTGCCCCTGACGAAATCGCAAGGCCAATGTTTCATTGAGCTCTATCGGCATCAGATCCGAGAGCAAGTAATCAACGGAAAGCAGACACGGGTGCCGTGACGGAGCGCTGTGTTGTGATAAGAACTCCAGGCTGACCGCTTTTGTCAGATCGATGCGCCGTATCGCAGTGCGGCGCAGCGCCGACAAATGCGCTCCACAGCCCAGCAGTCTCCCGATATCCTCTCCGAGCACTCTCACATACGTACCCTTACTGCAGTGAACACGAATTCTTATCATCGAAGGTTGAAACTCAAGCAAGACGAGTTCATGGATAGTAACTTGCCTCGCCTCGCGGTCTAAGGTGACCCCTTCGCGCGCGTAGGCATAGAGAGGCTTGCCGTCGCGTTTCAATGCGGAATACATAGGCGGCACTTGGTGGATCGTCCCACGCAAGGTCTGAAGCGCGTCTTCTACCTGCTTCTCGGTGACATTCGGTTCTCTGGTTTCGAGTACATCTCCCTCGGTATCGCCAGTCGTGGTGGTCACGCCCAGACGCACTGTTGCTTCATAGGTCTTGTCAGCGTCGAGAAGGTCTTGCGCAAATTTCGTCGCCTCACCAAAACACAGCGGCAGCAGTCCGGTGGCGAAGGGATCGAGCGTTCCGGTATGTCCGCCCTTCTCGGCGTTCAACATCCACTTGGCTTTCGCCAGTGCCTGCGTGCTGCTGATACCCGCTGGTTTATCGAGCAGCAGCACGCCATGTACCGGCACGCGTTTACGCTTTGCTTGCGTGTTCATCAGCCAACGGCGTAGAGAGGGATTACTGCTCGTCCGCGTCTTTCGCGCGGGTGGCGTTGGCTTCGTCGATCAGCTTTGACAGCGCCGCGCCGCGGGTGGTGGACGTGTCGTGCACGAAGTGCAGCTCGGGCAAGGTGTGGATGTGCAGGCGCTTGCCCAGCTGGTTGCGCAAAAATCCGGACGCGGTCTGCAGGCCCCTGAGCGTGTTCTGCACCGAGGCCGGATCATCGATCAGCGTGGTGAAAAAGACTTTCGCATGCGCATAGTCGGGCGTCAGCTGGACTTCGGTCAGTGTCACCATGCCGACGCGCGGGTCCTTGAGTTCCATCGAAATCAATTCCGCCAGATCTTTCTGGATCTGGTCTGCCACGCGCTGGCTGCGGCCGGGGATGGATTTGCTGTGTTTGGCCATGAACGTTTAGAGGTAAAGACGCCGTGTAACGTCGCTGGATTGCGGCCTGCGCAGGAATGACCGTGTCACAGGCCCGATGGCGCCAGCGCTGTTGTCCCGGCAAAGGCCGGGACCCAGCGACTTTCTTGTCACGCTTACAGTGTACGTGCGACTTCCTGCACTTCGAAGACTTCCAGCTGATCGCCTTCCTTGATGTCGTTGTAGTTCTTCAGCGAGAGGCCGCACTCGAAGCCGGACTTCACTTCCTTCACGTCATCCTTGAAGCGCTTGAGCGAATCAAGCTCGCCCGTCCACAGCACCACATTGTCGCGCAGCAGACGAACATGCGCACCGCGCTTGACGAGGCCTTCGAGCACATAGCAGCCCGCGATCGCACCCACCTTGCTGACCATGAAGACCTGACGGATCTCGACCAGACCCAGCGCGTGCTCGCGCTTCTCGGGCGCCAGCATGCCGCTCATCGCTGCCTTGATCTCGTCGATCGCATCGTAAATGATGTTGTAGTAACGGATATCAATGCCGCTCGACTCGGCCAGCTTGCGCGCGGATGCGTCAGCACGCACATTGAAGCCGATGATGACCGCCTTCGATGCCAGCGCGAGGTTGACATCGGACTCGCTGATGCCACCCACGGCCGCATGCACGACCTGCACGCGCACCTCGGAAGTCGACAGCTTCTGCATCGAGCCGACCAGCGCTTCCTGCGAGCCTTGCACGTCGGCCTTGATGATCAGTGCGAGATTCTTGACCTCGCCCTCGCCCATCTGCTCGAACATGTTCTCGAGCTTTGCGGCC
>JACCDH010696889.1_pt1 | contig 16946 bp, 12 predicted proteins | sample 7442481 | NCBI WGS metagenome assembly JACCDH01 (sample SAMN15323433, study PRJNA562643) | freshwater metagenome | isolation source: river surface water | place: USA:Blue River Watershed | collected 2017-08-15
ACCATAGTATGGCCTTTGTCGATACTGAAACCATGAATGAACCTGAGGTACCATCAGTGCTCAGCGAACAATACGACACCGAATTAATCATGAACGAAATTGCACTCCTGCCAACTGGCTTCAGAACTATCCTGAATCTCTATGCTATTGAGGGATACTCCTACCCCGAAATTGCTTCTATGCTAGACATCAAAGAAGTAACAGTAAGATCGCAATATATGAGAGCCAAACAAAAACTTGCTAGCATCCTTAAAGATAAACATCAGATTCATTATGCCACAAAAATCATTTGAAGATTTTCTAAAAGACCATTCATCTCAGTTTACACCCGCTCCGAAAGCTGGTAACTGGGACGCTATCGCCAGTGCTTTGCCTGCAGAAAAACAAAAGAAACGCGTAGTCTGGTTATGGCTTAGTGCAGCATGCTTAACACTTGCTGGTTTCATTAGTCTGCTAAACTACAGATCTGCTAAATCTACTGTCACCGACAAGACTGCTACTACCATTCAAAACACCCAGATATCGGCGACTTTCACTTCTGATACTGTGATAAAAGCTAAGGTTCCCAATACCAGCGCTATCATCATTCCGGATATTTATGCACCACAACGTACTCTGATAAAAGCACCTGTTCCCGTCATTCGAAAAACAGAGAGAATCATTGCCAACAGAGTCTTTGTATATAATGATCCAATTGAAACAATAGTACCCGAATTGACTGCCCCTATTCCTGAACCTGAATACGAATTAGTTATTGCAGACACCACGCCTGATAAAAAAAGAGATACCAGCATTCTATTAACAAAAAGCAAATTAGAACTGAAAAAAGCACAAAGTCGTGAACTCAAACATTCCCTCGGGATAGAACTTGCAGGCATTGTAACAGACACCCGCACAAAAGTAACCAAAGACAACTTAGCAGCTTTTAACGGACCAATGCCAATCGTCAACCAATATGACTATCTTAGAAATGAAACTGATAAAAGCGTTTTAGGTTTTTATGCAGGACTCACCTACACCTTGCAAAGAAAACAAGGCAGTATCAAAACCGGATTGTTTTATCAGCAGATTAATTACGCATTGCAGGTTAACAACACTAATATTAATTCACTCAGCAGCGGTGGTCGCATTAGCAACTTTGATTACAACAGCAGCGATAGCTTTGTGGCAGGAGAAGCTGGAACAGTGAGAAATAGCTATACTTATTTACGTATTCCGCTCGAATACTGGCGCGAAAACTTCAGTTTAAATCGCTGGCATTTCCAATATGGTGGTGGTCTTGCCACCCATTTTTATCTGCGCCATCAGGGACTTTCCAATCAGCCCTCTGGTTTGTATGTGAAGTCGAATGTATCCGACAAGAGTGTCATCCACAAGATGCACACGTCTCTCAATTTGGGTATGGGACTTAGCTATAGCATTGGTCAGCGTTCTCGCATAAATATCAATGCCCTGTATTCCCGCTCGCTGTCGCCGATAGAAAGCGCCACCGTGATTACCAATTATCAAACCATCGGCATCAGCACAGGCATCTATTTTTTATTAAACTAATTGACGTATATGGCTTTAAACGGTCTAAGAATGGTAAAAATAATTATTTTAAAATGAAACACCCTGTCAGGGTGAAAAATTAAATTAATCCCCTTGCAACAAATCCCAATTTTAAAAAGTCTTATTATTAGATTAAATAACATTTATGAAACATCTTAAATTCTTGTTCGCCCTCCTGCTCTGCAGCAGCTTATTGTTCTCTTCGTGCAACGACCACGACACCGACACCAACCCATGCGATAACGCCATAGTGGTTCAGGCCGCTGACATTTCCCAATATGGGTACGCCCATTTTATTGGCAGCAACCTCATTAGTAGTTTCGCCCCTTCTCAGGTGTATTATTTGGCAAAAAACTGGAACGATTTTTCTTCTAAAGTCGTGCCTGGAAAAATGTACAAACTGGGCTTTAAAGAAGTTCCATGCGAGGGCATGACTGGTTGCTTTGGCGATACAGACTCAACTGGAAAAACTGGCAGATGCGGCACACCTGTATACAAGTGCATTGAAATTATCTGTCTGACAGAAATTGTTGCACAACCTAACAATGATTGTTTTGGTTTGAGTATGGAAGGTTCTAACAGTGACATCTACTCACGCGCAGTTAAACCCGGCAACATCTCCAATCACAGTCTACAAACAGAAGCCTACTTCTCTGGATGCAGTGCTCAGGATGCCATTAATTTCAGTTTAGCATTAAGCGAACTGCCAACACAAAATCCAGGCGAGCCTCTGGTATTCGATGCCAAAGTCAATGAAATTCCGAACGGCTTTACCTGCCAGGCGGTCTTCACCAAACCGGTGTGTTTTGATTTATCCTCTCTCCCATTGTATTTCACTAAGAACAACATCGCCATCCCCGACGAGGTCATCATCCGCTTCCATTACATCAACGAAATACAGGATATTCGATACCGACCTCTGAAATAATTATAGGGAATATTGTAGAGAAGGCACCTAAGGGTGCCTTTTTTTTGGGGTGTGGAGATGCAAACATTGTTGGTGATCTGGCAATATTTTTATTGTATTTCCCGGCACCGCTGAGATGAGAGATTTAGGGCCTTCGATGCGAATTTCGATACGCAGTCAGCTATCGCTATCTGCTTACTCAATTCTTACTCAGGCACCCCGATTTACGTATAACTGGGTTTGAGGAATAAGAGGGTATTTGTGCCTTTAAATTGAAAATCATGTGTACAAAAACCCTCTTATTCCTCTCCTGCTTAAAACACCGCCGGGTCCCTGAGTAAAGCATGAGCAGAGTGTAGCATCATATTATGTAGCGCAGCAAATAATATGGCGAAACGACATCGAATGCTGCATCGAAGGGCCGTGAATATCTATTAAAATCCGTATGTATTATTTTCCAACCAACCACCCCTATCCCCTAAATCCTAGTTCCTATTCCCCAACCTTCTCCATCCTCACCACCGATCTCTGATCGTTATTATAAATCACCAGGATATATAAACCTGCCGGCCAGTGGCTGCTGTTGATGTTGCTGCTGCCGGAGTCGATTGAGAATGATTTGTAAATAATTTTTCCTTCGATGTTCATAACATCAACATGATATTTTTCGGATGTTGGGTTATTGAATATGATGCTGTTGTTAAACGGATTTGGATAGGTTGTAATGGTCGGTACATTTGCTAATGCCGATATGGATACATAATGGTAATCGTAGGCCTCAGACATGGCTTTACAGCCTTTTAAATCGGTATATTCTACCGAATAAAGTCCGTATACTGGCGGATAGTAATATTGGTTGATCGCAGTGTCTATTCTAAGCTGATTCAAGTACCACTGATTACGCAGCGGATATGAGGAATAGAACCTGGCTTTCTCGGCGTACAATTGTGGTTTCAATGGCAATGGATTTACCAACACCTTTACCGAATCCATATTGAAACAGGCATTGCTGTCTGTGCCTTCTACCCTATACCAGGTACTCGTTTTCAGTGCACCTGTTTTGTAAATAGAATCGGCACTACTTTGCTTTAAAACCGAATTGGCATACCACTGATACTGCTTGGCGCCTGTTGCCTTAATGGTCAAAGAATCGCCGTAACAAACTTCTTTTACTACTTGTATACCAATCTTAGGTAATGGATGTAAGTTGAAGGTTATGACAGCACTGCTATCCTCACAACCATTGAAATCTTTTACCAATGCCTGTAGGCGACCATTGGCATAAGGCACAAAATTAAAATCGGTCTTTGTAGAAATGGTATTCACCTGATAGGTGTTATAAAAGAACACCACCGAATCGGCTCCAGAAGCTTTGGTTTTTAAAGTATCACCACTACAGATATAACCTTTGCGTAAATTGCTAATAAGGCCGGCCTGTGGCAATGCATGCACTTGTATGGTCTGGGTAAAATCATCTTCAAAACTACTCACATCCATGTCTGTTAATACCACTTTTAGTTTGTAGCCCGACCCTTTAGTCAATTGAATTGGTATGGTAATCGGCAATACCAATCGAACTGCTTTTATCGTGGTATCTTTTAAAATAGTTGGTGTCGAAAAATTTGAATTGCTGTCTGATAATAGAATGCGGATAGGATAACTGCGCTCTGGAGAAAAACGGATACCGATACCAAGGTTTAACTTTTCTCCCGGACAATACACAGTATCTCTTAATGCCTCTATAACAACAGCAGATCGGGTGCTGTTAAACACCGTCATTACTGGCAGCACAGAACGGTTATCCACCTTTACAACAGCGGTATTTTCCACTTCAAAACTGTTCTTAAAAGGGGTCTTTAAGGCCAATCCGAATCGCACAAAAATCTCTGTTCCGGCAACGATGGTTCCAGCATACTCTGCTACTAAAATATTGTCAAGTAAGTTGACTTTCAGACCAGGGGTTGACGAATAAACCTGTAAGCTCTTGATATCAAATTTTTGCTCATCTAAGGTGTCTCTGAACAGCAGGAAATTGTGATTGGCAGTGTAATCGATAAAGGCCAACTGATAACACATCCGATTCTGCAAATCGTGTACTGATGCAGGATTCTTACTACTTTTTAAAACCGATTGGTACACGCTGTCAAACGCATTTTCGCAGATACTGAAGACATTATTAATATTTACACTATCACTTCTGATCCAGGTGGTATAACACACCTGATCGTTTTTCTTAAACGTATCTTTGTTGAGTCGCACTTCAAACTGAAACGACTTACTGCTTAGCGGTCGGATGCTATCTATTACCCAAAGAAACGTATCGGCTACTTTATAATTGACAAGATTACTTTTAAACTCCGGTAGTCTTCGGTTGCTCACTAATTTCACGGTGACATAACGCTGAGTGGTAAAACCATAATTGGTCACTTTAATATCCTGCGCCAGCATCTGTCCTTGCGTTAAATGAGGTTTACTGATTAATTCAATACCCAAATCGGTCCATTGTGCGCGTCGTCGAACTGCAAAATCCTTATTCAACAAGACAGAATCAGAAGGCATTTGCAATTGATAAGACGTATTACAGGTTGGCAAATAAGCCGAATTATCAGATAGTTTTAAAGTCACGCTACCGGCACCAGTTTCGATAAAATAATTCCCTTTGCTGTCGGTGATGGCCATGCGATTAAGATTGACCACATTCTGTTGCGAGAGCGCCACATCGTTACCATCAAATACACAGTTGTTGTTTTTGTCTTCGTATACTCGACCTTTAATACCAGGTCGTTTTATGTAGCCCAATTCTACCACATAAGCACTGTCAAATTTCGCATTTAAACTTTGAGGCAAAGTAGCGGCAACAATTTCCAATTGTTCTTGTATACCCAATTTAAACTGACCATAGAACGGTGTTATAAGCAAAGTCCCTGTTGAGTCAGTCCAATACGGCGTGTAAATGCTTTTCTTTTCAGTAAAAAACAAGGCAGAACTGTAATTTTCATTACCATCTTTCTTGCCATTTTTATTTCTATCCTCGTAGGTCTTCACTCTGATACTACACAAAGAATCGGGCGCCACTACCTGAAACTGAATGGTGGTCGAGAGGCCGCGTTTCTTTAATAACAAACATTTTTTCTGATCGCCATTGATGATGAACTCATCCATTTTATGGTTCAGATAATCGGCATCCGTAGGCGTCCAGCAATAGTGCAAAGTTTTCTCACGTGTATTAGAATCCAGCAAACTCAACTTGCCAAATACAGGGGCTTTGATCACTGTTACTAATACCGTATCGGCTTGGGCTTGCAAAGGATCTTTATCGTCCTTCACCGGAATATCGACACAAAATTGCTCACGGGCTTTGATGGTATAATCTCTGTTCTTTAAGATGTAGGGAACACTTTCGCCCGGCGATTGTCTGACAATAAATTGATAATCGCGTTTCATATACCCCACCATCATCATGGTATCACCTGATGGTCGGTAAATCCCTACCCGACATACCATCGTTCCAACCTCATCACATTTACCAGGTGTACACATTAAATTGCCATTTGAGCGATTAAAGAAAAATCCCCGAACAGGATTCAATAAAGTATTCGGCGTGCAACTGGTATTACCTGGATTGCTGTTGCAATAAAAAGTGAGTGGTTTGTACGGATCGTAATTCGCCTCAGCATTTTTATCCTCCTTGGCTCTCACCATTTCATACACCAGGGAATCGTTGCTTTGGTAGGGCATTGTTCTGTAGGATGTGTTATGGGTTTGCCAACAATTCAGATAGGTTTCGGCTGGAAATAAGAAATCGTTGAAGCCTAGTTTAGCATTGTTTTGATTGGCATAATAGAGATTGAGCATGGCTTCGACATACATATTGCCAGGAGCATAAGTGGTAATAGCGCCGTTTCTGCAGCATTGCTCAAAAGAAAAATAGACCAATGGTCGCGCAGCTGTACCAAACAAGTTATACGGACCCACACTAAAATCTATGGTATCCAAAAACGTGTGTTTCTCGTCGCCCTGATTGGAAGGGGTATTGGTGATACATCCTCCTGCGCAGGCAGGCGCTTTGATCTCCTCTATTTTAACACGGGTAAGTGTTAAATTGATTTGAAATGAATCATTATAAACATACGAAAAGGGTGGCGAATTTAGACCGATTCCACGACAGTCGCGGTAAACCGCAATGGTGATCTCGTACTTTTTGGCAGTAAGATGCCTGTAACGCACATCTCCTCCAATAAAAGAACCAGCGCTAAGCTTAGTAAACAGCAAAAAAAAGACACACAAAAGCGGCAGTTTAAGAGATTTCATTGGTGTTAAGACACAAATATACCAATAATGTTGCACTCCGCATCCTATAAATAATTTCAATAAAGCTAAATTCAACAAATTGAGCGGGTTTATAAAGTAAATTTTAACTAATTTTGCGGTGATTTGGCACGAATAAAAATCAATATTAAAGATGGCACCATCAAGCGCTCTGACAAAGTGTTGGGTATCGACCTTGGTACTACCAACAGTCTGATAGCTTATGTCGATCCCGCTACCTCGCAACCGGTTTGTCTGGGAGATGACAGCGATAAAATCGTTCCTTCGGTTATCTACTTCGATAAAAATAATGAAATGGTCGTGGGGCAGGCCGCTAAGTCGCACTTGATTGAAGAGGCTGACAATACCGTTTACTCTGTTAAACGTTTACTGGGCAGATCTTACACCGATATCGCCGACCATGCCAACAGCTTCGGTTACCACCTGGTGGCTGACGATAGCAAAGCCATGGTTAACATCAATATTCGTGGTAAAATTTACAACCCAATAGAACTGTCTGCTCAGATCCTCAAAGCCCTGAAGCAAAAGGCTGAAACAGTTTTGGGCGAACCAGTTAGCAAAGCTGTAATCACTGTTCCTGCTTACTTCAACGATTCTCAAAGACAAGCCACCAGAGATGCAGGCAAATTGGCAGGTTTAGATGTTTTGCGCATCGTCAATGAACCTACCGCTGCCAGTTTGGCCTATGGTATAGGTCTGGATAAAAACCAAACAACCACCATTGCAGTTTACGATCTTGGCGGAGGCACTTTCGATATCACAATATTATCCATTCAGAATGGCGTTTTTGAAGTATTGTCTACCAATGGAGATACTTATACCGGTGGCGACGATTTTGACAGAGCCATCGTGAATTATTGGTGTCAAAATCTTGGCATCGATATCCAAACTTTGGAAGCCGACAAATCGATGTACCAGGAAATACGCCTCAAGGCCGAAGAAGCAAAAAAACACCTGAGCACATACGATAAATTTGATTCAACAATTACTATATCCAATAAGGTACATGCCCTGAGCATTGATCGTGTTAGTTTCGAAAAAAGCATACAACCCATTGTCGAAAAAACATTGAAGTGCTGCAGAATGGCGCTAAAAGATGCGGGCTTGACCCACGAAGATATTCAAGATGTGGTGATGGTTGGTGGATCTACCCGCACACCATTTGTGATAGAATCAGTTAAACGTTTATTCAGAAAAGAAAAGGTAAATAACAGCCTGAATCCAGATGAAGTTGTTGCTCTTGGAGCGGCCATTGAAGCCGATATTTTAGCTGGCAACCGCAAAGATATTTTACTGCTGGATGTTACGCCATTAAGCTTGGGCATCGAAACCCTGGGCGGCATGATGGATACTATTATCCCGAGAAATAGCAAGGTGCCAACCAATGCTGGAAGACAATATACCACCTCTAAAGATGGTCAACTAAGTTTACGAATTTCTGTTTATCAGGGTGAGCGAGAAATGGTGGCTGATAACCGTAAACTCGGTGAATTTATTTTAGAAGGTATTCCGGCTATGCCAGCGGGATTACCAAAGATTGATATCCGCTTTATGCTGAATGCTGATGGTATTTTAAGCATAGAGGCCATTGAACTACGCTCTGGCATCAGACAAACCATAGAGATACAACCGCAATACGGTTTAACCGATGCCGAAGTTGAAACCATGCTCCTGTCAGCCATGAGCAATGCCGAAGCCGATATGCACAAAAGACAGCTGGCAGAAACGATAACTGAGGCAGAACAAGTACTCTATCAATGTCGTAAACTTTTATTTTCTAACAATGACTTATTGAGCGAAGAAGAAAAGAACAGTACATTAAGGTCTATTGAAGAACTGGAAGTATTGTGCAAGGGCAGCGACCGTGAGGCAATAAATCAGGCGATGGAACGTTTAAACACTGTTACACGCCCTTTTGCAGAACGTTTAATGGACCAGGCTATAGGAAAAGCTTTAACAGGAAAAAAATTAGATGCGTTATAATATTAAACCCATATTACTATCCCTATTCATGTTGCAAATCATGACGGGATTTGCGCAACCAGAAGTGGAAGCTCCTCTGCAACAGCAAAACATAGACACCGAAGAACAGACCAAAACTAAACTTGGCGTTAAGTTTACCCTCGGTAATCATATCTTTGTTGGCAATGCCTTCGACAACGAAAAAGTAGCATTCGGCTTTGGTGCTGGAGTTTATAATATCGTTCATCTCAACAAACCCAAGACCATTAATCTTCACTGGGAATTGAACTGCAACTTTAAAGGCAGTAAATTCGGTAAACTTAATGATACCTCGTACAGTAAAATCTCATTAGCCTATATGGAACTCCCTGTAATGGCCAGTTTCCAGATTTTAAACACTAAGAAAAAACAACCTATGCACTTATTGGTAGGTATTCAAACTGGCCTATTGTTCCGTTCCAGTATCAATAAATCATATGGTAAATTTGGAGAAGTGAAAACGAATCTACCTTTTAAGCGATTTGATTTTTCGCCTGTTCTTGGTGTTAGAAAAGAAATTGGAAGTGGTATGTCTTTGCAGCTGGCTGCTAAAGTAAGTGTGCAGAATATATGGACCAATACCTTTTATGAGCGTTCTGTTGACCAGAATCCGGCCAACTCCAATGTCGATTACCGCGACCTCACCCCAGCCTTCAGAGATGGCACTCATCAGGTAAAAAACTATAGTCTGGAGTTGTCTTTTATGTTTTAATAAATGCTTAGAATAAGGTCGAAAAACTGAACTATTCAAGCATTGGCACAGATTTTGAGTGCTTTAGATTAAAATCAATTTACAATGAAAAAAACCTTACTTTTTTTATTCTTTAGTCTCAGTATCAGCGCATTCGCGCAAAATACACCTAGTAAGGTAAGTCTGTTCCCTAATCCGGCAGTGTCTTATGTAGATGTTGCCTTTCCAGAAACAGTACAATCAGAAGTAGTAGTTACTCTTAGCGATATACTTGGAAACAAGATTGAAACCTTCACTTTTAAGCCAGGCGAGACCTTAAGAATCGAATTTGCTCCTCTAAATTTGAAAAATGGCATGTACCTTTTCAAGATTGAGTGCGGTGAAGCAATGTTTCTTAAAAGGCTGGTAATCAAACAATAACTTATTTAAATCAGTTTATTGTTGAATTATTTTTTTCAATCAATAACTCTTACCTCATTTTATTTAAATTTCTATATTACAATTAATTAGCCCTGCGAAAGCGGGGTTTTTTTTTGGACTTAGATTAACAAAAATAGTTTTAGTTTGTTTTAAAATTTCTTACTTTTGCAGCCTTATTCGAAATTATGAGTATATCAAAAATACAGGAACTGTTGGGCGCAGATGCAGACAGTTTGCTAAACCACACATCTAAGACCATCAGTAAAGATAGTCTTCACTTACCGGGCAACGATTTCGTAGACAGAGTATTTGCTCAAACCAATCGTTCTCCGCAAGTATTGAGAAGCTTAAACGCTTTGTACAATCACGGTAGACTTGCCGGTACTGGTTATGTAAGCATTTTACCAGTTGACCAGGGTATAGAACACAGTGCTGGTGCATCTTTTGCTCCAAATCCTGCTTTCTTCGATCCTGAAAACATCGTAAAATTAGCTATCGAAGGTGGTTGCAACGCTGTTGCCTCTACTTACGGTGTATTAGCTGCTACCAGCAGAAAATATGCTCATAAAATTCCTTTCATCGTTAAATTAAACCACAACGAATTCCTAACCTACCCTAACAAATTTGATCAGATCATGTTTGGTAGCGTTGAAGAGGCTTGGAACTTAGGTGCAACAGCAGTAGGTGCAACTATCTACTTCGGTTCTCCAGAATCTGGTCGCCAGATCGTTGAAGTGGCTCAGGCTTTCGAAAGAGCTCACGAACTTGGTATGGCTACTATCCTGTGGTGCTACCTAAGAAATAACGATTTCAAAAAAGATGGCATTGATTACCATACTGCTACCGATTTAACTGCACAGGCTAACCACCTTGGTGTTACTATTCAGGCAGATATCATCAAACAAAAATTACCTACATTGAATGGTGGATACAACGCTATCAAATTTGGTAAAACTCACCCTAAAGTATACAGCGATTTAAATACTGATCACCCAATCGATCTTTGCAGATACCAGGTAGCAAATTGCTATATGGGAAGAGCTGGTCTGATTAACAGTGGTGGTGAAAGTAAAGGTGCAAGCGATTTAGCTGAAGCAGTTACAACAGCTGTTATCAACAAACGCGCTGGCGGTCAGGGTCTGATCAGTGGTAGAAAAGCATTCCAGAAGCCATTCGCTGAAGGTATCTCTTTATTGAACCACATCCAGGACGTATATCTTGAAAAAGAAGTAACTATTGCTTAATTCATATCTTTATCCTAATCTTGTATTTGATTTATGAGTTGGTTTAAACGCGTATCCGAAGGTATCACCACTAAAACTAAGGAGAAGAAAGCTACCCCTGATGGTTTGTGGGACAAATGCCCGCGCTGTAAAACCATTACACCGCATAAAGATTTAGTAGAAGCTCGCTATGTTTGCCCAAGCTGCGATTACCACTACAAAATTTCATCAAAAGAATATTTCGAAATTTTCTTCGATGATAACAAATTCAAGGAACTGGATGCTAATCTGATTTCTGACGACCCTCTTCATTTTACTGATTCAAAACCTTATACCGCAAGGATTGAGGAAAGCATCAGAAAAAGTGGGTTAAAAGATGCTGTCAGAACTGCTCACGGTAAATCAAACGGCCGTAAAATTGTTATCGCTTGTATGGACTTCGGTTTCATCGGTGGTTCAATGGGTAGTGTAGTTGGTGAAAAAATTGCCAGAGCAATTGATTTTGCAAGAGAGAATAAAATGCCTTTGATCATCATTAGCAAAAGTGGTGGCGCCCGTATGATGGAAGCTGCTTTCTCGCTGATGCAAATGGCAAAAACCTCCGCCAAACTTGCCCTGCTGGATAAAGAAGGTATTCCGTATATCTCTTTACTTACCGACCCTACTACAGGTGGTATCACGGCTTCTTTCGCTATGCTTGGAGATTTCAACATCGCTGAGCCTGAAGCTTTGATAGGCTTTGCCGGACCAAGAGTTATCAAAGAAACCATCGGTAAAGATTTGCCAAAAGGTTTCCAAAGCTCTGAATTCCTCCTCGAACACGGGTTCGTTGATATGATAGTACACAGAAACATCCTTAAAGATAAAATCAGCCTTTTGCTGAGTATGATCTGGGACCAATAATTAAACTTTACATCAATTAAAAATATTAAAAATGAACTTTCCTGAAAATTTAAAGTACACAAAAGAACACGAATGGATTAGTGTTGACGGCGACGTAGCAACAGTTGGTATTACCGACTTCGCTCAAAGCGAATTAGGCGATATCGTATTCGTTGAAATCGAAACTCAAGGTCAGAACCTCTCTAAAGACTCTACCTTTGGTACAGTTGAAGCGGTTAAAACTGTGAGTGATTTATTTATGCCAGTTTCTGGTGAAATCACTGAAGTTAACTCTGCTCTTGAATCTGCTCCAGAACTTGTTAACCAAGATCCATACAACGGTGGATGGATGGTAAAAATCAAATTAAGCAACACTGCTGAATTAAACGATTTGTTAGACGTTAATGCTTACAGAGCATTAATCGGCCACTAATCCGAAACGATTTGACTATCAAATTATCAATATTGAAACATCAATTGCCTACGCTTGCGTGGGCAATTTTCATATTGGTGCTTTGCACTTCAAGTAACGGCGGGTTCCAGTCTCAATCTTTGTTCGGTATTCCGACAGATAAGCTGGGACACGCTTTTATTTTTTCTGTTCTGGTATACTTCATCATGCTGGGACTCATCAAACAATGGCGCTTTTCTTTTCTTCTGAATAAAATCAGAATTATTGCCCTTGTTATTGCTATTGTTTACGCTGTCGCCATAGAACTTATTCAACACTATCTGACTACCGATAGAATTGGCGATTACTGGGATTTACTGGCAGACATAATTGGAGCTTTCTCTGGCTGGCTGATGTTTCACACTGTCTATGGCAACCTGAAGTTTCTGGACAAATAATTCAGACTCTTTAGCGTTTACTTTCTACACGCCCGCTGTATTTATCTATAAATTCGTAATTTTGTATAGCCATGGAACTAAAAAAGCACCAGGATCTTGATCTCAGAAAGGACCGTCCCCTGTTTCTGTTTATTGGCTTTGCTTTTTCTCTCATCATTACACTCATTCTATTTACCTATACGTCTTACGAAGACATTCAGGTATTTGATGTTCCTATCCTGCCGCAGAGCAGAGACGCTGAATCTATTGAAAATACGTTCCAGAATTCGTCGCCTCCCCCTCCAACAACAACTATCTCAGATCAATTTGAAACAGTTGATAACACCACCGATATTACTCCTCCTAAACCAGAAATAGTTCAACCTGAATCTAATGATGAAGACTCCGGACCACAAGATGGCGGTCCTGCCGGTGATGAGTTTGTCTACGATGTGGGTCTGGAAGAAAAAGTAAACTATAGAGGTGGTGAAGATGCTCTATCTGATTTCCTCTATGCTAACCTGAGCTACCCTTCAAATGCCCGAGCTAAACATATCGAAGGTACCATTATGGTAGTGTTTACTGTCGAAAAAGATGGTACCGTATCTAATGTTGGTACAGACGGAAAAGGCAATACTGAACTGGCGCTCGAAGCTATCCGAGTAATCAAACTCAGCAGCGGCAACTGGATACCAGGTAAAATGAAAAAGAAACAAGTAAGAAGTATCTGCCGTATGCCAATTGGGTTTAAACTTTCGGTAGAGGATTTCTAACCACTACTTCCCTTCCAAGGCTTTTACTACTTTATTGATGTCGTTATAGTTTTTAAGTGCTGTATCTAATCGACCCTGTAATTCCTTTTTGTACTTCTTGTTCGTTTCGATAAATACCTTGGTATAAAACACTTCATAATAATAAAAACTTCGAAGTGTTTTCATCACCGAGATCGACTTGGCTTTCATCAATTCGTCACCGGCCTTATACATCCTGCTTAAACTATCCAATGCTTCCTCTGCTTGCACGGGCTTGTTATACACTAAATAATTGGCTAATCCACTTGATATCCCTGTCACATCTTTGAAAGACGCAGTTCTGATTTTCTCCAGGAAGAAATCTAATTCCAACCTACTACTGTACTTTCCGATTGCTACATACATAATTTCCTGTACAAAAGGATCTTTATCGTCGCGGTGCTCTGCAGCATAACGGTAAGCAGCCTGAGAATTCATTTTACCTAAAGCATTAACTGCCTTTTTAAGCACCGAATACGAAGAATCATTTAACATCATTATGATGCCCTTCTCATCAGTATTAGCTGCTAAAATTGATACGCATGCTTTTCTCACAGAAGCTTTAGAATCATCCAAAGATAATCGTCTTACCTCTCCTCCAAATTCAAAGATCATGTCTGGAGTAAAATGTTCTTTGTTGATATAGGTCAATGCCATTTCGCGACATCTGTGAAATGGATGTTTCAGCATAATAGAACACCACTCCTCTTTTTCTTTCATGTTTACCTTATCTGACGGCATCGACATGAGTTTTCTGAAAGCTTCCATCGTATGAAATGCCAGTTGCGCTTGTTCAAACTGCAAGAGCCATTCTGCTTTATCTGCAATAATATCAGACTCCCCTAATATTTGATTTTCTGCATCAAAGACAATGGCTGTTTTAGCATCTACCTGATTAAAAACAATTGTTTGGGTATCTTTATCCAATACCACCATTTTTCGCTCGAAATTACCATCTGCCTTTATCAGATCTATCGCAACAGGCAATCTGAATTTTTTCTCTCTCTGAATGACTGTCAATTGAACTTTATTGCCACTTCGCTGCACATTAACATCCAGATGTGCATGTCCGTTACCAAAAAACCACTGATTGAAAAACCAGTTTAAATCCTGCCCTGTTACTTCTTCAAAACAGGTTCTGAGTTGCGACATCTCCACTGTCTTATATTTATATCTGTCGAGATACAATGCCAGTGAACTGAAGAATGCTTCGTCACCAACATATTTCCTTAACATGTGCAACACCAGACCGCCTTTCTGATACGAATGGGCATCAAACATATCTTCCTGATCCTCGTAGTCGTATCGAATTAATTCCACTTGCTTATATCCCGCTTCATTGAGATAAGTATTTCTGAAATCATCCAGTTTATCATCGGCTTCATCTCTGCCGTATTTATGTTCGTCCCATAAATATTCGCCATAAGTTGCAAAGGATTCATTCAATGGCAGATTGCTCCAGCTCTCGCAGGTTACCAGATCGCCAAACCAATGGTGAAACAATTCGTGTGCGATAATATCTTCAGTTGGATTATCCAGGTGTTGTCTGCTGTTGTGTTGCAGTTTATCATAATGCACCACGCATCCAGTATTTTCCATAGCACCACTCACGAAATCCCGCACAACTACCTGATGGTATTTATCCCAGGCATAAGGTGTTTTCAAAACCTTGCTATAAAAATCGATCATCTCTGGAGTATTGCCAAACACCAGGCGAGCATATGGTTCATACTCGTGCTCGACATAATAGTTCACCGGCATATCACCATATTGATCTTTCACCTCTGCAAAATCGCCCACTACCAAAGCAAACAAATATGGGGCATGTGGTTTGTTTTGTTTCCAAACATCTTTACGGAAAGCTTTTCCATCTATCTCCATTGGAATAGAACCTGCAAACATCCCATTAGAAATAGTTTTGTATTTAGCTTCTACCGTTACTTCTAACTCTTGCGTGGTCTTTTGATTCGGCGCATCAATGGTAGGAAACCAACAAGAAGCATCTTGTGTTTCACCTTGTGTCCATAATTGTACAGGCTTTTGAGGGTCTTTATTATCCGGACCGATAAAGTACAATCCTTTGTTATCGGTAATGGCTTTACTGGCTTTGCCTTTTACTTTTTCAGGTTGAGCGACATAACGAATGCGAACATAATAAGTATCATTTGAATAGTACTTTACATTTTGCATGAGCTTAACAGTATCTTTATTTTTTGACTCTGGCTCAAACTTTTTAATAAGTAATATTCGAAGTTTACTAGAATCATAACTATAAGGTAATGGTAAGGCTGATACATAACCGCTTTTTCTCGAAGTAGTTATTACTTCTACGGCTTCAATCCTCATATAACGTGCATCCAATATCAAAGAATCTACCGGATAGAAATGCGGTTTAAGTGTGAGCGTCGCAACTCCACTCATTTCCTTTTTCTCGAAATCTGGTTTCACTTGAAGTTTGGTGTGAATCAGGTCGTTGACCATAGTAACACTGGCGCGATACACCTGATGTGACTTTTCTTCAACAGCCACATCTTTCTTTTTGTTTTTTGATTTACACGACTCTCCGGCAATGACCAGAAATGACAGAATAATTATAAAAGAATATTTCATTGTATATTTTTATCAGACAACTTGAAGTTCCGTTAAGCTGCGGTAAACTCCTTTTTCTATTTTTAAAAGTTCGTCGTGCTTGCCTTGTTCAGCAATCTGACCTTTGTTGAGCACTATAATTTGATCAGCATTGCGGATGGTACTTAGACGATGTGCAATAACAATGCTGGTACGGTTTTGCATCAGATCATCTAAAGCTTCCTGAACCAATAATTCGCTCTCACTATCTAATGCACTGGTAGCTTCGTCGAGTACAAGAATAGCTGGATTTTTAATCACCGCCCTGGCTATAGCAATCCTTTGTTTTTGTCCACCAGATAATTGAATACCACGCTCACCCACCAAAGTTTCAAACTGTTCAGGGAAAGATTCTATGAACTGCAAAGCATTGGCTTTACGTGCCGCCATTACTACCTCCTCGCGAGTGGCATCTGGTTTACCATACAAGATATTTTCATAGATAGTACCGCCAAACAAAATCACATCCTGAGGAACATAAGCAATCTGAGTACGAAGATAATTTAGTTCATAATCCATAATAGATTTTCCATCTATCAGAATAGTTCCCTTATCGGCATTATAAAAACGCATAATCATAGACGCGATGGTACTTTTACCACCACCACTGCCTCCGACTATGGCAATTTGTTGCCCCTTAGAAGCAGTGAATGATATGCCTTTCAAAACCTGAATTTCTTTTCGGGAAGGATAAG
>JACCDH010417483.1_pt1 | contig 16940 bp, 17 predicted proteins | sample 7442481 | NCBI WGS metagenome assembly JACCDH01 (sample SAMN15323433, study PRJNA562643) | freshwater metagenome | isolation source: river surface water | place: USA:Blue River Watershed | collected 2017-08-15
GGAAGCCGGTGTCCATTTCGGTCACCAGACCCGCTTCTGGAACCCCAAGATGGCCCAGTACATTTTTGGTCATCGCAACAAGATTCACATCGTTAATCTGGAAAAGACCATGGTCATGTTCCAGGAAGCGACCAAATACATCCGCCAGCTGTCCGCCAATCGCGGCACCATTCTGATGGTGGGTACCAAGCGTCAGGCGCGCGACATCGTCGCCGCTGAAGCGCAGCGCGCCGGCGTGCCTTTCGTTGACCAGCGCTGGCTGGGCGGCACGCTGACCAACTTCAAGACCATCAAGACCTCGATCAAGCGCCTGAAAGAAATGGAAGCTGCGGTCGCCGATGGCTCGGTCGACAAGATGAGCAAGAAAGAAGCGCTGATGTTCACCCGTGAACTCGACAAGCTGCAAAAGTCGATCGGCGGCATCAAGGACATGAACGGTGTGCCTGACGCGATCTTCGTGATCGACGTCGGCTACCACAAAGGCGCAATCACCGAAGCTGCGAAGCTGGGCATCCCCGTGATCGGCGTGGTCGATACCAACCACTCCCCGAATGGCGTGACCTATGTGATCCCGGGCAATGACGATTCGTCCAAAGCGATCACCCTGTATGCGCGCGGCGTGGCCGACGCGATCCTTGAAGGCCGTTCGAACTCGGTGAAAGAGATCATTGAATCGGTCAAGGGCGGCGCCGACGAATTCGTCGAGGTCGATCAGGCCTGATTGCCTTCATGCCAGCCCCGCCAAGGCGGGGCGGAAAAACGGGGGCAACGATGGTTCGCCCCTTTTTTTCGGGATTTGAATTTCGGATGGCAGCATCGCCATCCACCGTTTAGGAGAAAAGAATGGCAGCAATTACCGCAGCAATGGTGGGCGAGCTTCGTGCAAAGACCGATGCGCCCATGATGGAATGCAAGAAGGCACTGACCGAGGCCGATGGCGACATGGCCCGCGCTGAAGAGATCCTGCGCGTCAAGCTGGGCAGCAAGGCATCCAAAGCCGCATCGCGCATCACTGCCGAGGGCGTGGTCGCCGCGCACATCGCCGGCGGCGTCGGCGCGCTGGTTGAAATCAACTGCGAAACCGATTTCGTGTCGAAGAATGACGATTTCCTGAAGTTCTCGTCGGACATCGCCAGGATGGTCGCCGAGAAAAACCCGGCTGATGTCGCAGCGCTGTCCGCACTGCCGATGGACGGCAAGACCGTCGATGAGATCCGCGCCGCGCTGATCGGCAAGATCGGCGAGAACATGTCGATCCGCCGCTTCCGACGCTTTGAAACCGCAGCCAAGCTGACCTCGTACCTGCATGGCACCCGCATCGGCGTGATGGTCGATTTTGAAGGCACTGACGAGCAGGTCGGCAAGGATGTCGCAATGCATATCGCTGCGATGAAGCCGGTCGCGCTGTCGTCGGATCAGGTGCCTGCCGAACTGATCGAGAAAGAGCGCTCGGTGGCCAAGCTCAAGGCCGAAGAATCCGGCAAGCCGGCCGATATCGCGGCGAAGATGGTTGAAGGTTCGGTGCAGAAGTACCTGAAGGAAGTGTCGTTGTTCGACCAGACCTTCGTGAAGAATGACAAGCAGACCGTGCAGCAGATGCTGAAAGCCGCGAACACCACGGTGAAGTCTTTCACCATGTTCGTCGTAGGCGAGGGCATCGAGAAGAAGCAGGATGACTTTGCAGCGGAAGTGGCGGCGCAGGTGGCCGCCGCGAAGCAGGGCTGATCCTCTTTAAAAACGGGCCTTTCGGCCCGTTTTTTCAATGTCTGCGCAGAATCAGTAGCAAGCGGAAGCAGCCGGTAAAATAACGGCGGTTTCCGGAAGTGTTATAGAAAACCGTATCACCAGGGAGCAATGTACATGACGTCACCGGCCTACAAGCGCGTCCTTTTGAAACTCTCCGGCGAGGCCCTGATGGGCGAGGATGCTTACGGCATCAACCGCGCGACCATCGAGCGCATGGTGGCCGATGTGTCGGAGGTCGCGAAGCTGGGCATCGAGGTGGCGATCGTGATCGGTGGCGGCAACATCTTTCGCGGGGTGGCCCCCGGCGCGCAGGGCATGGAGCGCGCCACCGCCGATTACATGGGCATGCTGGCCACCGTCATGAACTCGCTGGCGCTGGCCGATGCGATGCGTCAGGCGGGGATGACCGCGAGGGTGATGTCGGCGATCGGCATCGAGCAGGTGGTGGAGCCGTATGTGCGCCCCAAGGCACTGCAGTATCTGGAAGAGGGCAAGATCGTCGTGTTTGCCGCAGGCACCGGCAATCCCTTCTTCACCACCGACACCGCAGCGGCGCTGCGCGGCGCCGAGATCGGTGCGGAAGTCGTGCTGAAGGCGACCAAGGTCGATGGCGTGTACAGCTCCGATCCCAAAAAAGACGCTTCGGCCACGCGCTACGCGAGCATCAGCTTCGATGAAGCGATCGCCAAGCATTTGCAGGTAATGGATGCGACCGCCTTTGCGCTGTGCCGCGATCAGAAGCTGCCGATACGGGTATTCTCGATCACCAAACCGGGCGCATTGAGGCGCGTGGTGCTGGGTGAGGACGAGGGTACGCTCGTTCACGTATAAGACCCTCATTGAAAACACGAATATTCAATTCGCCGTACTGAATCACAGGAGAGCAGCATGACTGTCGCTGACGTCAAAAAGAACACCGACCAGAAAATGCAGAAGTCCATCGAGACGCTGAAGGCCAATCTGGCCAAGGTGCGCACCGGCCGTGCGCACCCCGGCATGCTCGACCACATTCAGGTCGATTATTACGGCACGCCGACACAGATCACTCAGGTCGCCAACGTGACCCTGCTTGATGCGCGCACGCTGGGCGTGCAGCCCTGGGAAAAGAAGATGCTGGCGGTCGTCGAGAAAGCGATCCGCGAATCCGATCTGGGCCTGAATCCGTCCACGCAGGGCGATGTGATCCGCGTCCCCACGCCGCCGCTGACCGAAGAGCGCCGCAAGGAAATGGTCAAGCTCGTCAAGAGCGAGGCCGAGGATGGCAAGATCGCGATCCGCAACATTCGCCGCGACTCGAACGAAGCGCTGAAAAAACTGTTGAAAGACAAGGCGATTTCGGAAGACGACGAGCGCCGCGCGCAGGATGATGTACAAAAGCTGACCGACAAGTTCGTCGCCGAAGTCGACAAGCTGGTCGCAGAAAAAGAAAAAGAGATCCTGACGGTCTGATGTATTCCCTCCGGTGAGGCATCGCCGGGCCTGTTCCCTTTTTCTGTGCGTCCGCCCATGACACAACCCAGCTCCACACAGGACATACCCGACACCTCACTGGTTCCCTCCCACGTAGCCATCATCATGGACGGCAACGGGCGCTGGGCGACGTCGCGTTATCTGCCGCGTGTCACCGGACACGCAAAAGGCGTGGAAGCGGTGCGTGGCATCGTCAGGGCCTGTATGGCACGTGGCATCCGCTACCTGACCCTGTTTGCGTTCAGTTCCGAGAACTGGCGCCGTCCTGCAGAAGAAGTCTCGCTGCTGATGCGGCTGTTCTCGACCGCGCTTGAACGCGAGGTCAGCCGCATGCATGCGAACGGCATACAGCTGCGCATCGTCGGTGATCTCAGTCGTTTCGATTCCAGACTGCAGCAGCAGATCGCCGATGCCCAGTCGCGCACGGCGGGCAACGAACGGCTGACGGTGACGATTTGCGCGAACTACGGCGGCCGCTGGGACATGCTGCAGGCCATGAACAAGGCGGCCGCTGCGCAGCCCGGCATCACCGAATTTACCGAACAAGACATCGCGCCGCATCTGGCAATGGCGCATGCCCCCGAGCCGGATCTGTTCATACGCACCGGCGGCGAGCAACGCATCTCCAACTTCCTGCTCTGGCAGCTGGCCTACACCGAGCTGTATTTCACTGACACCTACTGGCCGGATTTCAATGCCGCGTCGCTGGATGAGGCGATACTGTCGTATCAGCAGCGCGAGCGGCGTTTCGGTCGTACCAGCGCGCAGCTGCTCACCGTCAGAAAGGCGTCCTGATGCTCAGGCAGCGTGTGCTGACCGCAGTGGCGCTGCTGGTTCTGCTGGCGGTCGTTCTGGGCTCGCAGTCACTGATCGCATTTCGGCTGACGCTGGCGGCGTTCTTCGCTGCCGCCTGCTGGGAAGGTTTTCGGCTGTTGAACATCCGCTTCGCCTTGCCGCTTGGTTTGCTCGGTGGCGCGCTGCTGCTGCTGATGCTCGCCAGCCCGCCGCGTGACTGGACATCGCTGGCGCTGCTATGCGTGCTGATCTGGGCATTGCGCTTTGCCCCCGCGCTGAAATTCGGCCTTCCCGCCGACACCGGCGTGCGCGGCTGGCTGTTTGCCACCGTGTTTTTCATTGCGCTGCTCGGCTGCTTCATCTCGATGGCTGAATTGCTGCAGCGCTCGCCCGTGTTTCTGGTGTCGGCCATGGCCATCGTATGGATTGCCGATATCGGCGCCTATTTTGCCGGGCGCGCTTTTGGCAGGCGTAAACTGGCTCCGACCATCTCGCCGGGCAAGAGCTGGGAAGGCGTGGCGGGCGGCTGGCTGGCGGTGCTGATCGCAGGCGCGGCATCGACGGCGAGTCCGTGGTTCGACAACAGCTTTGCCGTACAGATGCAGCAGCAGGTTGGATGGCCGATCTGGGTCGTGCTGATGACGGTGCTGGTTGGCGCCAGCGTGATCGGCGATCTGTTCGAATCTATGCTAAAGCGCCGCGCCGGCATGAAAGACAGCAGCCAGCTGCTGCCCGGACATGGCGGTGTGCTCGATCGCATCGATGCGCTGGTGCCGGTGATGCCGCTGGCGCTTTTGCTGTCGGGCAGGGCCTGATCTCACACAAAGAATTCATTATGCAGTCCATTACGATACTCGGCGCAACTGGCTCCATCGGCGTTTCGACGCTCGATGTGATCGCTCGTCATCCGGATCGCTACCGCGTATTCGCGCTGACCGCGCACAGCAAGGTCGATGAGCTTGCAGAACAATGCAAGCGCTTTCGGCCGGAAGTCGCCGTGGTCGGCAATGCAGAGGCAGCACAGCGATTGTCCGCACAGCTGCGCGAGCAGGGCGTGCCAACGGAAGTGAGCTATGGCGAGGCAGCGCTGTGCGAAGCGGCCAGCGCCCCGGCCTGCACAACGGTGATGGCTGCCATTGTCGGCGCGGCAGGTCTGGCGCCCACCATTGCCGCCGCGCGCGCGGGTAAAAAAGTGCTGCTGGCGAACAAGGAGGCGCTGGTCATCTCCGGCCAGCTGTTCATGGATGCGATCGCTGCCAGCGGCTCGACCCTGCTGCCGATCGACAGCGAGCACAATGCGATCTTCCAGTGCCTGCCGCTCGGTTATCAGCGCGAGCCGGTGCATCATGGCATACGCAAGATACTGCTCACCGCCTCCGGCGGGCCATTCCTGGATCGCGAGGTCGCCACGCTCGAGCATGTGACGCCCGAACAGGCGGTCGCGCATCCGAACTGGAGCATGGGACGCAAGATCTCGGTCGATTCCGCGACGATGATGAACAAAGGCCTCGAAGTCATCGAGGCGCACTGGCTGTTCGGTGCCACGCCAGAGCAGATCGAGGTGGTGATTCATCCGCAAAGTGTGATCCATTCGATGGTGTCGTATGCGGACGGATCGGTGCTTGCGCAACTGGGCAATCCCGACATGCGCACGCCGATCGCGCATGCGCTTGCGTATCCGGACCGGATCGATTCGGGGGTGGACAGTGTCGATCTGGCGCAGATCGCCCAGCTGAATTTCCGCAAGCCGGATTACGAGCGTTTTCCCTGCCTGAGGCTGGCCTTTGACGCATTGCATGCCGGGGGCAGTGCTGCGGCGGTGCTGAACGCCGCGAATGAAATCGCCGTCGAGGCCTTCCTTGATCGGCGGCTGGGTTTTCGCGAGATTCCAGGCCTGATCGAAACGGTGATGCGCCGCATCCCGGTCGAGCCGGTCACCGATCTCGACAGCGTGCTTGCACAAGACCGCGCCGCGCGCGCGATGGCGCTCGAGATGATTGGCGCCTGATTTTCAGAGATACATCATGGAATTGCTGCAAACGGTATTGGCTTTTGTCGTCGTCATCGGTGTTCTGGTGACGATTCACGAGTTCGGACATTATCTGGTCGCACGCTGGTGTGGCGTCAAAGTGCTGAAATTTTCAGTGGGTCTGGGCAAAGCGGTCTGGTCGCGCCGCCTCGGCCCCGACCAGACCGAGTGGGCGATCTCCGCGATCCCTCTCGGCGGTTATGTGAAGATGCTCGATGCCCGCGCCGACGATGCCGGCGAGATCTCTGAAGCCGATCTGGCCAGAGAGTTCACGCGTCAATCCGTATGGAAGCGCATAGCGATCGTTGCTGCCGGCCCGCTGGCAAATTTCTTTCTTGCGATAGCGATATTTGCCGGCCTTTACCTGCACGGCGTGCCTGAGGCGGTCTCCACCGTGTCGGTGCAGGCGGGCAGTCTGGCTGAGCGTGCAGGATTGCGTTCCGGCGATACGATCACGGCAGTCAATCAGGAACCGGTGCAAGCCTGGTCGGAGATGCGCTGGCGCATGCTGCAGGCGGCTTTGCGAGGTGAGCGTGTCGAGATGACGTTCACGCGGGAAAGCAGTGCGGATCAACGTGCATCGCAACTGGCCGTCATGGATTTGCGCGGCCTTGCTGCGGGAGAGCCCGATCAGGATCTGATCGCGCATCTGGGACTGCAGCCGTGGCGTCCTCCGGCGCGGCTGGGAGAAATCATCTCCGGCGGACCGGCCAGCAAGGCCGGACTGCAGCCCGGCGACACGATACTCGCCGTCGATGGTCGCCCGGTGTCCGATGCGATGAGCTTCGTCGAATCGATGCAGGCCGCGCCCGGCCGGGCTGTGGAGCTGACGCTGGTGAGAAACGGCCAGCAGATCCTTGTCAGCGTGACGCCCGCGGCCGAGCGGATCGGAGATCGGACAGTGGGCCGCATCATGGCGCAACTGGATTGGTCGGCGGCCACCATCATCGTCAGCTCCGGGCCGGTGGACGCAATGTCCAAAGCGGTGAAAAAAGTCTGGGATACCAGCACCATGACCCTGAGCATGCTTGGCAAGATGCTAACCGGCGAAGCCTCACTGAAGAACATTACCGGCCCGCTGACGATTGCCGACTATGCAGGACAAACTGCGCGCATAGGAATCATCAGTTTTCTGACCTTCATGGCTTTCATCAGCATCAGTCTGGGCGTGATGAATCTGTTACCGATTCCGGTGCTTGATGGAGGTCATTTGTTGTATTATTCGCTGGAACTTTTTTCGGGTCGTCCTGTGCCTGAACGCGTTGGACAAATCGCTCAGCGCGCGGGTCTCGGCATCCTGATGGCGCTGATGGCGGTCGCACTATTCAACGATATTGTCCGTCTGGTCTGGTGAGGCTTCTACCGACTGTCACACGACCAGTCCGCGCACTGGCTAAATTCTCTACCCTAAGATCAATGACATCACATCCCGATCGCCGTGCGCTGCCGTTCATTCCCCGACTGATTGCTGCTGCCGCTTTTTCGCTGTGCGCGGGTCAGGTGCTTGCGGTTGAGCCGTTTACCGTCAAGGATATCCGGGTCGAAGGCATACAGCGCACCGAGGCGGGCACGGTATTCAGTTATTTGCCGGTGCGCGTAGGCGACACCTTCAATGATGAAAAGGCAGCGGCAGCGATCAAGGCGCTGTACGCGACAGGTTTCTTCAAGGACGTGCGCATCGAAGCCGACGGCAATGTGCTCGTGGTGATGGTTGAAGAGCGCCCGGCAATCGCCAGCGTGGATTTCACCGGCGTGAAGGAATTCGACAAGGCGCAGCTGACCAAATCGCTGAAAGACCTCGGTCTCGGAGAATCCCGGATTCTCGACAAGGCGCTGGTCGACCGCGCCGAGCAGGAGCTAAAGCGTCAGTATCTGTCACGCGGCTTGTATGGTGTTCAGGTAACCACCACTGTGACGCCCATCGAGCGCAACCGCGTGAACGTGACCTTCTCCGTGGACGAAGGCGAAGTTTCCAAGATCAGGCAGATCAATATTGTCGGCAACAAGGATTTCAAAGACAGCGAGCTGCTCAGTCAGATCAAGCTCAGCACGCCGGGCTGGTTCACCTGGTACAGCAAATCCGATCAGTATTCGAAGCAGAAGCTCGCGGGTGATATCGAGGCGCTGCGCTCTTTCTATCTGAACCGCGGTTATCTGGAGATGCAGGTCGAGTCGACGCAGGTATCGATCTCGCCGGACAAGAAGGATATCTACATCACGATCAATATCAAGGAAGGCCAGAAGTTCACCGTGTCCGGCGTCAGGCTCGAAGGCGAGATGCTGGGGCGCGAGGATGAGCTGTCCAGTCTGATCACGCTGAGGAAAGGCGATGCCTATTCCGGCGAGCGGATGAACGAGACGACCAAGAAAATCACCGAGCGCATGGGTGTGTTCGGTTACGCATTCGCGAACGTGAACGCGGTGCCTGACATCAACCGCGAGAAAAACGAGGTCAGCTTCACGATCTTCGTCGATCCGGGCAAGCGGGTGTATGTGCGGCGCATCAACGTCGCCGGCAATGACCGCACGCGCGACGAAGTGATACGTCGCGAGTTCCGCCAGTATGAAAGCTCATGGTATGACGGCGACAAGATCAGGCTCTCGCGCGACCGTCTTGGTCGCCTGGGCTTTTTCCTGGATACCAATGTAGACACGCTCGAAGTGCCCGGTGCGCCGGATCAGGTGGATCTGAATGTCAACGTGACCGAAAAGCCGACGGGCAATATCATGATCGGCGCAGGCTTCTCCAGCAGCGAAAGGCTCACGCTGACCGGCTCGATCAATCAGGCGAATGCTTTTGGCACCGGCAACAACATCGGTATCAACCTGAACACCAGCAAGGTATACCGCACCATTGCGCTGTCGCATACCAATCCGTATTTCACCGAAGATGGCGTCAGCCGCACGACCGAGATCTTCCTGCGGACTGCGCGTCCTCCGCTTTATCTGAGCAATGTCGATTATCGCGTGGTGACCAAGGGCGGCAGCGTCAATTTCGGCGTGCCGTTCACAGAATTCGATCGCGTATTCTTTGGTATCGGTGTCGAGGACACCACGGTCGATGTGTTCGCGAACAGTCCGGCGCGTTATGTTGACTACGCAAGAGATTTCGGCAGCGTCGGCGCCGACGGTACCGGCAGTGCACACACCACATCGATTCCGTTGACGATTGCCTGGCAGCGCGACAACCGCGACAGCGCTCTGATACCGACCAAGGGACGTTATCGCCGCGCGAATCTTGAATTGTCTCCCGGTGGCTCGGCGAAGTACTACCGGACGACGTATCAGGATCAGTATTATTTTCCGCTGAACCTGGCCAACACGGCGACGCTGGCCATCAATGGCGAGGTCAACTACGGTGCCGGTCTGGGGGGCGATCCCTACCCGATCTTCAAGAACTTCTATGCCGGCGGCATCGGCACCGTGCGGGGTTATCAGGCGGGTTCGCTGTCGGTGGCGGGGAACAACTACGGCGACAACACCAGTCTGTACCGGCTGCCCATCGGCGGACAGGCGCGGATACTGGCCAATGCCGAGCTGCAGATGCCTTTCCCCGGCTCCGGGGTCGATCGCAGCCTGCGCTGGTTTACCTTCTTCGATGCCGGTCAGGTGTTCAACCCTCAGGATGGCGAAAACATTAATTTCGGGGACCTGCGCTACAGCACGGGCCTGGGCATCAGCTGGATCTCGCCGGTCGGGCCGCTCAAGCTCTCGCTCGGCTATCCGATGAATCCCAAGTCATTCGACCGCACGCAGCGGTTCCAGTTTCAGCTGGGTACCGGCTTCTGAGGCTCGGATGGCATAATAGCGGGCGAATCTGCTGCCAGCCGCCCCGAGGCTGCCGAGGGGCTTGCTCTGGCACGTGTCCGATCCCGTATTGCGGAGACTGAATTGAAATCTGTAATTAAAAAGGCAACAGCAGCCTTGATCATAGCCGGCACGGCATGCAGCGTGCCAATGGTGGCGCTGGCTCAGCAGGACCTGAAGGTCGGCTTCGTCAGCACCGAGCGCATCTTCCGAGACGCTGCGCCAGCGAAAGCTGCTACCGCGAAGCTGGAGCAAGAGTTCTCCAAGCGCGAGAAAGATCTGCAGGAACTGGCCGCCAAGCTGAAATCGACCGCTGAAAAACTGGATAAAGATGCGCCGGTGCTCAGCGACGCCGAGCGCGGCAAGCGCCAGCGCGAACTGGCCGAGATGGACAAGGATTTCCAGCGTCGTCAGCGTGAATTCCGCGAAGACCTGAACCAGCGCCGCAACGAGGAGCTGGCGGTGGTGCTTGAGCGCGCGAACAAAGTGATCAAGCAGATCGCCGACGCCGAAAAATACGACATCGTGTTCCAGGAAGCGGTTTACTTCAGCCCGCGCATCGACATTACCGACAAAGTGCTCAAGGCACTGAACAAATAACACAGGAACTTCCGCCATGAGCACTCGGCTGGGAGACTTGGTCGAAAGCCTGGGCGGAGAGTTGATCGGCGATCCGGACATTGCCATTTCCGGCATCGCCCCGCTGGATGCCGCTGGCGCATCGCACATCACCTTTCTGTCCAATCCGCGCCTTCGAGCGAGCGCGGCCGCCACGCGTGCAGCGGCGCTGATATTGTCTGCAGAAGATCACGAAGCGATCGGAGCCTCCGGCGCGGGTGCGGTCGTCCTGACTGACAATCCCTATGCGTACTACGCGCGGGCAGCGCAATTTTTTTTGGCCCGCAACAGCGAGACCCCCGTGCCGGGCATTCATCCGAGCGCGGTCGTTGACCCCAGCGCCAGCGTCGCGGCATCGGCTAGCATAGGCCCGAATGTCACCATCGAGGCGGGCGCCGTGATTGGTGCGCATTGCGTGATCGGTGCGGGCTGCGTGATCGGAAAAAATGCCAGCGTAGGCGAAGGCAGCACACTGCATCCGAATGTCAGCTTTCTGGCCGGCTGTCATATAGGCGCGCGCGGCGTCATCCAGTCCGGCGCAGTCATTGGTGGCGATGGTTTCGGTTTCGCCAACGACAAGGGGCGCTGGATCAAGATTCCCCAGACCGGCGGCGTGCGCATCGGCGACGACGTCGAGATCGGCGCGAACACCACGATTGATCGCGGCGCGCTCGACGATACCGTGATCGACAATGGCGTCAAGCTCGACAACCAGATACAGATCGCGCACAACTGCGTGATCGGAGAGAACACCGCAATGGCGGGCTGCGTGGGCGTGGCCGGCAGCGCAAAAATCGGGCGCAACTGCACCTTTGGCGGCGCGGCGATGGTGCTGGGGCATCTGACGATCGCCGACAACGTGCATATCTCGTCGGGCAGTCTGGTGTCCCGCTCAATTGCCGAGCCCGGGCAATACACCGGTTTTTATCCGCTGGCGAAAAACGCCGACTGGGAAAAAACCGCCGCTGTCGTGCGCCAGCTCGACGTGATGCGCGACCGCATCCGCGAGCTGGAGAAGACCGTCCGGCAGCTCACCGACAAGCATTCATCATCATCCTAAGAACAGGCAACTATCACAATGAAAAGCCTAGATATCAACCAGATCAAGGAGTACCTGCCGCATCGCTATCCGCTGCTGCTGGTTGACCGCGTGCTCGACTGGGAGTCGGGCAAGACCATCACTGCGATCAAGAACGTGACCATCAATGAAGAGTTCTTCAACGGCCACTTCCCTCACAAGCCGGTGATGCCCGGTGTGCTGACCATTGAAGCGCTGGCCCAGACCGCCGCGCTGCTGGCCTTCCTGACCATAGGACAAAAGCCGGATGACAATGCGGTGGTGTATTTTGTCGGCATCGACGGCGCGCGTTTCAAGCGCCCGGTCGAGCCGGGCGATCAGCTGCGCATGGAAGTTGACATCCTGCGGCAATCGCGCGGCATCTGGAAGTTTCAGGCACGGGCAACAGTGGATGATCAGCTGGTGGTCGAGGCCGAGCTGATGTGCACGATGCGCAGCATCGCCGACGCACCGGCAGCGGGATAACACACTATGGCGAAGATTCATCCCACCGCCATCGTCGAACCGGGCGCCGAGCTGCATCCGACGGCCGAGATCGGGCCGTACAGCATCATCGGCCCGGAGGTCGTGATCGGCGCGCGCACTCGCATCGGCGCGCATGTGGTCATTGAAGGCAAGACCACGATCGGTGAAGACAATGTGTTCTATCAGTTTTCATCGATCGGCGCCGCGCCACAGGACAAGAAATACGCGGGCGAACCGACCCGTCTGGAGATTGGCGACCGCAATACGGTTCGCGAGTTCTGCACGTTCAATCGCGGCACCGCGCAGGATGGCGGCGTGACACGCATGGGCAATGACAACTGGATCATGGCCTATGTGCATCTGGCGCATGACTGCATCGTGGGTAATCACACGATCTTTGCGAACAATGCGCAGCTGGCCGGCCATGTGCAGGTCGGTGACTGGGCGATACTGGGCGGCCATTCCGGCGTGCACCAGTTCTGCAAGATCGGCGCGCACGCGATGCTGGGCATGTTCACCAGCCTGACACAGGACGTGCCGCCCTACGTGATCCTGAACGGCAATCCGGCAGCCGCGCACGGCATCAACAGCGAAGGCCTGAAACGGCGCGGCTTTTCCAAAGACGCGATTCAGGCGCTGCGCCATGCGTACAAGCTGCTCTACAAGTCGGGTCATACGCTGGAAGAAGCGAAGGCCGCACTGGCTGCCGAAGAACAGTCGCAGCCGGAGCATGCCGACCACATAAGGCTGCTGCGCGAATTCCTGGAGACCAGCACTCGTGGCATCGTCCGCTGATCTCACGCTGGCCATGGTGGCCGGCGAAGCGTCCGGCGACCTGCTCGCCGGCCGCATGCTGTCCGGACTGCGGCTGATGCTGTCCGATGCGCGCATTCACGGCATTGGCGGCCCGGCGATGGCCGAGTACGGATTCGTCTCCGACTATCCGATGGACAAGCTCGCCGTGCGCGGGCTGTTCGAAGTGATTTCGCATTATCGCGAGCTGAAAAGTTTTCGTGACGAGCTGCGTGACCGGCTGCTGGAAGAAAAGCCGGCCGCATTCATCGGCGTGGATGCGCCGGACTTCAATCTGGATCTGGAAGTCGCGCTCAAGCAGGCCGGCATACCGACCATGCATTTCGTCAGCCCGTCGATCTGGGCCTGGCGGCGCGGACGCATCAAGAAGATCGCGCGCGCGGTTAATCACATGCTGGTGATTTTTCCGTTCGAGGAAGCGATCTACAAGAAGGCGAACATTCCTGTCACCTACGTCGGACACCCGCTGGCCGAGGTGATACCGATGGACCCTGACCAGGACGCGGCGCGTGATGCGCTCGGACTGGATCGCAATGTCAGGGTCGTCGCTATTCTCCCCGGCAGCCGCATGTCGGAGCTGAAGTACAACTCGCGCGTGTTTGTCGAGACTGCAGCGCAGCTGGTCAAACGCGATCCTGGCATACGCTTCATTATTCCGATGGCGGGCGAGGCGCAGCGCATCTATTTCGAGCAGCTGATCGACCGGCCCGAGCTGAAAAAACTTCCGCTCACCATCATGACCGGCAACTCGCACACGGCGATCGCCGCCTGTGATGCGGCGCTGGTCGCTAGCGGTACGGCGACGCTGGAAGTGGCACTGTTCAAAAAACCGATGGTGATCAGCTACCGGATGAATCCGGCCAGCTGGCATGTGCTGCGTCTGATGGCCTACCAGCCATGGGTCGGTCTGCCGAACGTGATGGCGCGCGAATTTCTGGTGCCTGAACTGCTGCAAGACCGGGCCACACCGGCGAGCCTCGCCAGCGCGCTGTGGGCGCAGATCTCGAATGACCAGAACCGCCAGCGGCTGCGGCGCCGTTTCGTCGATCTGCATCATGATCTGATGCGCAACACAGCTTCCCAGAGCGCGCATGCAGTGATGGAATTACTGTCCCGCAGCGGCAAGCTCTGATCGCGATGCCGGGACAACTCCCCCCGCTTTCATTGTTCGACAGCAGCGGCGATCTCATCTGCGGCGTCGATGAGGCAGGGCGTGGCCCGCTGGCCGGGCCGGTATTTGCCGCCGCCGTGATCCTCGATCCTGCGCGCCCGATTGCGGGACTGCGCGACTCCAAAAAGCTCAGTGCTGCAAAGCGCGATGAACTGGCGACTGTCATTCGTCGCGATGCGCTGGCGTGGTCCATCGCGTTGTGCTCCGAATCCGAGATCGATGCGCTGAATATTCTGCAGGCGACGATGCTTGCGATGCGGCGCGCCATCGAGGGATTGTCTGTGGCCCCGACGCTGGCGCTGATCGATGGCAACCGCTGCCCGGTATGCAGCGTTCGCACCGAGGCGATTGTGAAGGGCGACGACAAGGTTGCCGAGATCTCGGCTGCCTCCATTCTTGCGAAAACCGCGCGCGATGCGGCGCTGCTCGACATGCACCAGCAGTATCCGCAGTATGCGTTCGATCAGCACAAGGGCTATCCGACCGCGCTGCATCTGGCGCGTTTGCGCGAACATGGCGTGTCGCCGCTGCACCGCCGTTCTTATGCGCCGGTGCGAAAGCTGCTGGAGGAGGACGGCCTGTCATGAGCATGAAACTCATCAGCTCCCGCGACAATCCGCAATACAAGGAACTCAGGCAGCTGGCGACCAGCGCGCAGGCAAGGCGCAAGCTGGGATTGACCCTGCTCGATGGTGTGCATTTGTGCGAAGCCTGGCTGCAGCATCGTGGCGCGCCTGCGAAGTGTGTGATCAGCGAAGCGGCGCGCAATCTTCCTGCCGTGGCCCGGCTCGCGGAGCGCTGCCTGTCGCTCGGCGCCGACTGCCTGCAGCTGCCGGATGCGCTTTTTGCGCCCCTGAGCCAGGTGGAGCACGGTGTCGCTCTGCTGTTCATCGTGCCGGTGCCGGCCCCGCAGTCGTCTGCGCAGTTGCCTCCGTTGGTCGATGCCTCGGCAGTGCTGCTCGATGGCTTGCAGGATCCAGGCAATCTCGGCTCCATCCTGCGCAGCGCCGCTGCCGCCGGCATCCGGCAGGTGATCTGCGGCGAAGGAACCGCGGCCGCCTGGTCACCCAAAGTGCTGCGCGCGGGGATGGGTGCGCATTTTGTTCTGGACATCGCCGAGCATGCCGATCTGGGCGCGGTGATTGCCAACGCGAATTTGCCAGTCTTTGCGACCAGTTCGCATGCATCGGCATCCATCTATGACACCGAACTGGCAGCTCCCTGCGCCTGGCTGTTCGGGCATGAAGGTGCCGGCGTATCGTCGAAGCTGACTGCGCTGGTCACGAAAGAGCTGACCATCCCGCAGCAGTCCGGCGTGGAGTCGATGAATGTTGCGGCGGCGGCTGCCGTATGCCTGTTCGAGCAGCGCAGGCAACGGCTGATGGCGGGCAGATCGCCCTGAGGGGCTGTCAGGGTACGGGAACCGGCGCTTCGGTGTAGACAAGTCCGGGCGCGACCCAGCGCTGATGATCTTGCAGCCGCAGGGGCATGCCCGCAGGCGACACATAGTCGAAGCGGTAATGCCGGCCGTCGATGATGGCGTAGCGATAGATCTGCCGGTCTAGATACCAGCCCATAGGTTCGATCAGGTTCTGTGGCGTGGCGATCAGCTCACGCCTGACAGCGCAATGCGCAATGATCGGGAAGTGATAATCGCGCAGCTCGGATTCCATTTTGCTCAGGCTGTCTTTCAGCGCCCAGATCATCAGCGCAAAGCCCAGCCACAGCAGAAGCTCGACAGCAGCCATTTCCATGTTGCCTCCTTTTGATGAGTCGGCAGCAGGAACCGGCCGTTCCCCGGCGATCTTTGAGCGTGCGCAAAGCCGCCGGGCGGTCAGAGGAAGTGTTCAGTAGGCGCGTTTCTCCAGTCGCAGCTCCTGCAGCATCATGGTAGCGATTTCCTCGATCGATTTCACCGTCGTCGAGACCCAGCGGATGCCTTCGCGCTGCATCATGCGCTCGGCTTCGTTGACCTCGTAGCGGCAGTTTTCCAGCGATGCATATTTGCTTCCCGGTCGCCGTTCATTGCGGACCTCGGACAAGCGGTCTGGCGCAATGGACAGCCCGAAGATCTTGCTCCGGTAGGGCACCAGCCCGCTGGGCAAATGCCCGCGTTCGAAATCTTCCGGAATCAGCGGATAGTTCGCTGCCTTGATCCCGTATTGCATGGCCAGATACAGGCTGGTCGGCGTCTTGCCCGAGCGCGATACCCCGACCAGTATCACATCGGCCGTGGAGAGATTCTTGTGCGACTGACCATCGTCATGCGCGAGCGCGAAGTTGATCGCCTCGATGCGGTTTTTGTAGTCGTTCGCATCGGCGATGTTGTGGCTGCGCCCGATCGAGTGCGTCGACGGCACGCCCAGCTCCTGCTCCAGCGGTTCGACGAAAGTTTGTATCAGATCCATGTGCAGTCCTTCGGACTTGCGGACAATGGCCGACAGATCCGATTTGACCAGCGTGGTGAATACGATGGGCCGCCTGCCGTCGGTCGCAGCGGACTCGTTGATGCGCCTTACCGCCTCGTGCGCCTTGTCGACACTGTCGACAAACGGCAGACGAATTTCACGGAAACGCAGGTCGAACTGGATCAGTACCGAGTGCCCGAACGTCTCGGCCGTGATGCCGGTGCCATCAGAAACGAAAAACGCAGTCCGGTCGTAGCCGGATCTGGCTGCAGGAGGGGGCAGGGACATAAAAATTGGCAGAAAAATAATGCAAAAAGTATGGTCGTTCGCAAGAAAAAGAGGCTGCCGGCCTGTAAAATGACGGCCAACTAATTTTTCCCACGCAGCTTGCCCCAAGAATAACAAAACGAACCCCGGTTGCGAGGCGCTTATGAAGATTTCTCATCATCAAAAAGGTAGTAGTCATGTCCAACGTAGCAACCAAGGGGGTTCACCAAGCCCCTGATCAGGGGGCGGCCTACGTCGTTTCCTTCGAAAACC